>Ga0209291_1001189_pt1 | contig 23684 bp, 11 predicted proteins | sample GOMGulsemesocosm_FD_184633 | JGI IMG/M metagenome (GOLD analysis project Ga0209291, IMG submission 184633) | Methane-oxidizing microbial communities from mesocosms in the Gulf of Mexico - GOM9B Gulf of Mexico (SPAdes) (version 2) | ecosystem: Environmental > Aquatic > Marine > Cold seeps...
GTTTAATGTTAACAACTGAAGCGATGATCACTGATACTCCAGTTAAAGACTCTCCAGCTCCTGCAATGCCTGATATGGGCGGTATGGGTGGAATGGGCGGCATGATGTAATAGATTTTAAATCTATTGCTGTAGCTCTAGCTATATAAACGAAAGCCTGAATAGCAATATTCAGGCTTTTTTATTGGTTATTAAGGGGCTGTTATAAGGCCATTGCAGGTCTTGGTGTTCAAAAAACTAAAGGCTACTCTGATCCTGAAGCAGACAAAAATTATGGTACAAAATTACTTCTGCTAAAGTTCACTTTGATACGATAGCGGAACAAAATATAAATTCTATTTTAATACTTAATTTGTGTTTGGTGACATAAAAAATCAGTTGCAAAGAGGGTCAGCTTTATGATCATAAAGCTGACATAAAATTAATAATTCTAACGGGGCACAAAACGAGATAGAACTATACTTTTGGTTCTATCGATTACAGGTCTATAATTTCACTAAATAGCTGATAAGATCACACTGAATTTCTTTAGGAGCTAAGAAGATAACTGTCGCTGAAACAAACCTGGGCTGACATCGAACTTCTCTTTAAAGCATTGACCAAAATATGCTTGTGAAGAAAACCCGCATTGGTAAGTTGTCTCTTTTGCAGACATGCCCGTTATTAGCATTTCTTTTGATTTTTCAAGGCGGTAATCTCTAATTAGTTGACTAAATGACACGCCATACAAACTTTGCAATCGTCGATTCAGGGTTTTCTCTGACATAGACAGATGCTCGGCAAGTACATGCACTGAAAATGTATCATCAGAAAACTGAGTTGCCATTAAAGCTGATATTTTACTTTCTATTTCTGTTTTAGGCTTAACGTGGGGTGTTAATAATGAACCGAGTGCCTTCTCTTTGGCGGCGGATATTGTTGCCACAAGGTTCGTTAGCTTTGTCACTATTAACTCGCTGTTAAAGGGTTTGGCAATGTAGTCGTCTGCAAGTGCTGTATAACCAGACTTAACACTGCTTAAATCAGTTTTTGCTGATAACAGCACAACAGGAATCGAGCGAAGCTCATCATCATTTTTTATCGCGTGTGTAAGTTCAATACCCGTTAAGTTAGGCATGACAACATCCGATAAAATAATATCAGGTAAGCTATTATCAGACTTTAAGTGCGCTAGTGCTTCTGAACCATCCTTACAGCTAATTATTTTAAAAGATTCAGCTAGAATATCAGTGATAAACTCGCGCAGGTCTTGTTCGTCTTCAACAATCATTACGGTTGCTAAGGTGCTTGTCGGTTTGGCGATTAATACACTTTCTGCTGTTGCTTCGATATCAGTCGTTATTATTGCTGGTTGCGTGTTCATGATGATTTCGGCACAAACTACCCCTTGCTGATAATTGATACTAAACTCACCGTCATTGAGTTTGGCAACTTCTTCCATAATGGCTAGTCCGATGCCATTGCCATCAATGTTGCTTTTATCGTTTGCGCGAACATATCTCTCTTTAGAGGTATTGGTGTCGAATGATTTCGCTTGATTTATAACCGTGAATTTAAGCGCATTATCGTTTACCGTAACACTAACCTTAATTTCGCTACCTTGGGTGGCATACTTGATGGCATTGCCGACCATATTAGCAATAACTAGCATCATGCTATCTTCTAACATCATTACTGTGGGTAAGTTAGCAGTATCATCTAGCGTAAGTTGTACATCGAATTGTTCGCATAACGAGCCAAAAGCGCTAATTTGTATAGGAACAAACTCACTTAAATTAACGGTTTCGTATGCTTTTTTTACCGCTTTTAATTCAGCTAACTTCAACAGTTGTTCAACTAAGGCCAATAAACGATGTGACTGACGGTGAATAATGTCAACACGCTTATTTTTCTCCTCTTTACGTAGTACATCTATATTACCAATAATGATGGTAAGCGGAGTTCGAAACTCGTGGGAGATATTTTCGAACATCCGTTCCTTATCATGCAGTGATATTTTTAATTGTTTAGTACGTTCGGTCACTAATAAGTCTAACCGTTTATTTTCACGTTTAATCGCGCTAACTCTTAGGGAATAAAGTAAAAAAGCCGCTAACATTATTGATAATAAATAGATCGCATAGGCTAGTGGTGTTCGCCAATAGGGTGGTTCTACGTTAATCGTAAAGGTTAAGTTATCGATAGTTTGATCGGCCTTATTGCTGAGCACTTTTATTTGATGCTTACCCTCTATCGCAGTTGGAATGGCAAAACCGTCAAGTCGATCAAGCACTAATGGTGTATCAATAACACTTGGCATCTCTACTTTGTAGGTAAACTTCTGATTAAAATAATCAACTTGTTCAAAATCTAAAAAGGCGACTTTGTCAGTATATGGAAAATTAAGCGTGCTTTTTAATACTTCAGGGGAAATTGCTTTTGATTTATTCATCACCATGAGTTTTTTAATGAAAAGTGGGTTTTGTTGCAAGGCACTAGGAGTTGCTTTATTAATATCGAACCAGAGTAAGCCTTTCGATAAGGCGACAACTAATTGATTGTTTATTAACGTCATCGCGCCAAAATTTTGAGTGGAATCATCGATAAAATGTCCATTTTCAGCCGTGATTGTTTGTACTGTTTTATCTGTAGGATCAAATATTGCTATTTTACCGTCATGACCAACAATACGGCCATCAGGTAGTGCTAACACTGCGGTCATGCCAGCAACGAATAGCGGATGAGTAGATTCCGAGGTTACCTTGCCAGATGCAGGGTCATATTTACATAAGGCTCGGCTGACATACCAAATGTTTCCTTTGTTGTCTCGGCTAAAGTCCATCATGCCATCGTCACAACCAACAGCGTTTGCATCAATAGGGTTAAGGAGAGTCTGTTGTAGTGATTTCTTGTCTAAGTTTATTAAACCATTAGAGGTTGCCAACAAAATATTAGATTCATCTAATGACATCACTCCATAAATATTGCCCTGATTAATTAACTCACCCTTAGTCAAAGTACGAATTATCTCGCCACTTTTACTGAGCTCAAATAGTTCTCGTATCGTGGCTACCCAGACCCGTTCAGCTTCAAAAGCAAAATCCATCACAATAGTCTTTTGTACTTTCTCATTATCAGATTGAATAAAGGGGGTGAAGGCCAACTCTTCAGATTTTTTATGCCAAACACCACCACGAAAAGAGCCAACAAATGCAGTGCCTTGAGGATCAAAAGCAAATGACAATATATGATTCGCTCTACTACCTTGCTCAGCGACATTGATGTGTTTAACTTGCTTGGTGTTAGCGTCAATAATATCGATGCCTTCACCGTTGTAAGCAAGCCAAACATCACCATTTTGTGCTTGATTGACTGAATAAATACTCTCGGCACTCAAGCCTTTGCCATTATTGCCAGCCATCGAATAGCTCAATGCTTTGTTTTTAGGGGTATGAATCCCTCTAACACCACCACTTATTGCGCCTAGCCAAACTATTTCATTGTGTGGGTCAAAGTAAATCGTTTGATAGTCTGCTAATGGCAAGTCTTTTAAGTAGCTACCTGAGAGTTTGTTGATATGGTTACCGCAGGTACTTTGTGCCTGTGACATCGTTGCTAGCCAAAAGCAGCCGTTGTTATCGATGGCAAGGTTATTTATTGCCGGGAATGCTGCTGAGGGACTTTTTGCTGATGAACTTTTTGTTAGAGGACTTTTTATAGATGCACTTTCTATAAGAGGATAGTGTTGCTTAACAATTTCTTTAGTGACGGGGTTAAATTCGATAATTCCCTTGTTGGTGGTTGAAATAATTAAGTTGTTATTAAACTCTGTTATGTTGGCGATTATTTCATTGCTATTGTGGAGATAGTTACCGATTACCTTGCCATTTTTTAACGCTAACAAACCACCATTTAACATTCCCTTAGAGCTGTCATTTGCCTGTACGGCAACCCACACTGTGCCTTGTTTATCAGTATGTATCGCTTTTATATCGTTACTGGTAACGTACTTGTTGATGTCAATAAGTTCTACTTCGTTTGAGTCTCGATTGAATTGATAAAGGCCATTATCAAATTCGTTGTAAATTATAATGTTGTTGGTAATGGTAAACGCATAAATATTATTTTTTGCCAATGCTTCAATCGGCTCTGCCAGCAATGAACGGGCATTAAATTTAACGAGACCGAAAGTACCACTGACATAAATGTATTCTTGATGATTAACAATTGAATAGGCGTTGGCACTACTATTTAATGGCCAAATCTTCTTTGCTTGTTTACCGTTATAAACAAAAACGCCCTCGGTACTGGCAATCCATAACCTGTTGAAGTCGTCAGTTTTTAGATCGTAAATCACTGTGTTTGTTCCACCATTTTCAAGGGTGATACTTTGAATTGTTTTTGGGGTTAAATGGGCATAAGCAATAGTGCTGACAAAACACAAGAGAGTAAGTTGTACAGTCAAAAAATTAGCGATAAAAGTTATAAAATTTTTCATTACGAATCCATTCATTGTTAATTTATTTTTATTTTTTTGTTACATCCATTACATCAGCCTTTCATTGAAATGAATAGTACTTAAATGATGATTTGTTGATTTGAGTTGTTTATAACATTGATTACCACCTTGATAACAATCAATTAAATGGTGGTTGTCTCTGTATTTATAACATTTGACCGAATTTTGATAACGCTAACTAGCTAATCTCATTTACTTTTGTTTACACACATTATAAAGGGATGAAAGCTATGTTGATGGAGCAGAATAAGTTAACGCAAAGCATAGTTTTTTATGAAAAAGAGCACTCGATTGAAGCCGCTAAGCTACTGGGTGCTTTTGAGCAGCTACATGCAAATGCTTCGGTAAAAGTTATCGACATTGCACAACTCCTACAGTATTCAGAACGAACACTGAGAAGAAAGTCCCGTCAGTATTTCGACAGTTCCCCCATTAAATTATTACAAAAAATCAGACTAAACCGAGCCACTTTATTATTAAGTGATGGCATGACAAGTAGCCAGGTTTGACATCAAGTGGGCTTTAGTTCACATAGCTACTTTTCTGATTTGTTTAGAGCTCACTATGGTGTGATGCCGTCGGAGTATGGGTAGTTTGTGATTTTTAATTGATATAAATGTTTAATATTAAAAAATAAATAGTAGTCAAGAGTGAAAATAAATTAACAAAAAAAGGAAGATGTGTGAAAAATATACTTTGTTTTATGTTGAGCTTTGTCGTTTTTACAAACAATGCCATAGCAACAAATCTATATAACTTTTCGATCGAAGGCCAAGGGTATCAAGAAACAGATTCATTCGTTAATTTCAATATACCTAACAGTAGTACATACTTTGATGGAGATTTAAATTATGCATCAGGTCAAGCAAAAACTATATTTAGTACTGAGTATCTGGTTGCTGGAGTGGTTCAAATCTCGATACCTGATACAGGAAGTGGTGAAAAAATATCGCTATACAATATTTCAAATGGACAAGGGGAATTAGTCAAAGAAATAAACTATTATAATTCTTGTTCACAACGAATATTGTGTGGCTATGTCTATGTCACCCCTGGCGAATATGCATTTGTTTATGATTCGACTTCTCTATACCTCAAAAGTACAAGACCACCTACAGATTTTAAATTTTTCCCATATTTTGACAATGATAGCTCTAAAGATTGCCAATCTTTGATATCTATTGAATCTGATTGTGGTATTGAATGGTTGAAAGTAGCTTTCGCAAGCGGCGAGAAAAAAACTTTTGAGAGATTTAAAAATGAAACTATTTTAAGTATTAAAAACCCCGAAGATCTTGCAAAAGTACAAGGATACTATGGAGTATTGAACGCTGGCATAAGTGCATTTCTCTTGGTTCGCGATGTTACCAAACTGTCTGAAAATTTAGACCAATTAGACGGTACCCTACTTGAACAAGCCCAACAGTTTATCTCCCAGAATCATGAGGATGTTGCATCAATCGCTTTAGGGGAGCTGAATGGAATGTACTCATCAATTGCCTATCAAACTGACAATATGGGCATTATTGCTGTTGACCGAATTAAAAACTCTCTGATAGCAGCTACAACTTTGTTATTAGATCCAAGTAACCCAGCGAGTTGGGTTGGTGCAGGGCAGGACCTTTCTGGTAATTTACTAGAAATTGCTAATCTCTGGGTTCAGAGGACATCGGTAATAGAAACGAAAAAACAATGGAATAGTTATTGGGTGGCATACAATGCTGTAATGATGTATTTGGTTCAATGTAACGGGAGTGAGTCTTGTTACAAATTGAACACGACAGATGACTTCGATTCATCGTTTCAGTTTATATTTGATAAATACACTTATTTACCATCTGGGTACACAAACCCATTTGATGCGGCAGAAAGCCGGGTTGTTTATTCTGAAATAATGATAAGATTAGGACATTTTCGCGATAATAATAATAAATCCTATTTATTACATATGGATGTCGATGGTGATGGTTATTTAAATGAAGAAGATGAAGACCCAAATAATCCACTAATCCCTTATGTTTCAGATAAATCCCCAATACCGATAATAGCTACATACGGTGCACCTAAACTCAATGAAACGGTTAGCCTCACGTCTAGTTCATATCATCCTGGCAATTTGGAATTTACTATTACATGGAATTTAGCAAATAAACCATCAGGTAGTTCGGTGGTAATTCCTACATCACAGCTTCATGATGATTTAATTAGTTTTGTTCCCGATCTCCCGGGTAATTATACCTTTGAACTTACCGCAAAAGATGAAAACAACCCTGCAAGAAGTACATCAACGGTGATAAAGGTACCAGAAGGTGCGGTTGATGTTGAATATCCCCCCTCAGCAAGAAGATGGCGAGGTGATTATTCAGGAGAGTATGTAGTTGGCGTTGAATATGATTTTGCAAAAGTTAGAGGCTTTGATGTAGACGGTAATCTTTCACATGTTATTTGGCGGTCTGAGCCTAGTCATTTACTTAAATTTAATGAGAGTGATAACAGGGATGATTTTAGTAGTTCAGTTACTCAAGAAGGTTTTGAAAGTATCGGTTTTACCTTATTAGATGAAAATAATGGTTCGCCCATATATCTGTATGCTGATGTTTATGACGATGAAGGTAATGTAAGTAACGAACCCGCAAAATGGGTTTTAAACCCAAGACTTGTTTATAGTCCACAACTTACACCTGTATTCCCAAATACACCAACCGTGGAGTTAGCTCTTGGTGCACATGACTTTCTGATTGATGTTTTCGATCAAGATGATAATGCGAATGATATTTTTTGGTATCTTGATGGCGTATTCGTCGATACGTCTGGCACAGGAGGCGGTGACCCTAAAACTCAAGAAAAAGGTGATATATACTTTGATGGTCGTGGAGTTTATGAAGTAAAAGCGGTCGTTGATGATGATGATGGGAATACTAGTGAATTTATTTGGACGGTAAATGCAGGCACTATAACCGATGGTAATTTGCCACCAGTATTAACTGGCGAACCTTATTTAGATTCTGACCAACCACAATATTCTATTTTTAGGGTGAATCATAATTATCAGTTTAAATGTACGGCTGAAGATGCGGATATTAATTTACATAAAGTATCTATTAGCCTTAATGGTGAATTGTTACATGAGTCTGTTGATAACCAATTTGATGACGATAAGCGAACTGCATATTACGATATCGCTTTTCCTACTGCTGGCGATTATACCATCTCTTGCTTTGCTATTGACGCTGAAGAAAAAACAGCTAGTAGTTCACGTATTATAACCGTGCTTGATGCTGATGAGTTTTCTGGGACAGCTCCAATTTTGGAAATTTATCCTGCTGATTCAACTTGGACAAGCGTTGGAGATCGATTTTATTATGCTGGAAGGGCATTAGACGGCGATTTTGATTTACAAAAACTTTTATTTTATCTTAATGGTTCGTTGATTCACGAGGAAGAAATTTATAGCCATCGTGGTGCTAGTTTTTACGAATATATTGAAGATACGCAAGGAATATCGTCTTCAGGCACTCATACTTTAAAAATAGTCGCTGTGGACGTTAATGGTAATAAAAGTAACGAAATCAGCAAAACTATTAAACCTGGTTATGCTGGCATATCTTCACCTTCAGTTTTTAAGGCGTTACCTGCAGGTTCAGACCCAATAAAAATAACTCAGGCTGCAGCTAATGATGGAATACTTCTATATGTATATGCATCTGATTCTGATGGAGACCTTGATACCATTGAATGGGATATGGCAGGTGTTGGAAATGTTGATGGCGATTTGGTTACTCCTGAATATACCGAGTCTAATAACATATCTGGCTACTCTTTTGGTGATAATAGTCAGCGTGTTAGACCTCAATATTCAGGTCGTATTTATGCAAAAGCAAAAGATGATGGTGGGAGGTTATCGTCATCTGTGTATTGGGATATTGAAATTGTTGCCGATAAAATAAATGTTTCTCCTCAAATTACGAATAGAAATTATGTTGATGGTTCGGTTTCAGTAAAAAGTTCAGAACCTAATGAAGATGTTACTGTCGAATTTGATGTTTTTGATAAAGATGGCGATCTTAAATCTGTTGTTGTTAGCATTAATGGCACACCTGTTGAACCTAATGCTCCTAATTACACTGAAGAAAGTTTTACTTTTGATGATGGATGTTCTTTGTTTACTAAAGGAAGAGATTGCGACAGGTTAAATTTTTCTTTTGATTATAGAGGAGAGCAAGCTGTATTTGATATCGTAGTAGAAGATTATTCTGGTAACACTGTTACCGAAACTTTTACTGTCATTCAAGGTCCTTTTGATCACACTAACCATGCGCCTGTGGTTGATGCTTCAATTGATTTAATACTTGAACAACGAACTAGCAAAGAGTTTACTTTATCAATTATAGATGAAGAAGGTGATATTCCAGTACCCAAGATTAAAAACATTACCTTTGACGGCGATGTTAATTATTTGGGGAATTACACATTTGATGTTGTTCCAGAAAGTTATGAATATGGACCTAATAGTTTTGAAATTGAATGGAATGATGGCTTTGGAGGAATTTCAACATCACATGTAACGATTAATATTCAACAAGTAATTTTACCTCCAGTAATAAATATCACATCTAAAATTTTTTTAGTGAAGGATGATCTAGAGCAAATTTATTTAGATCAAGAGTTAGCACCATTCATAACTACAGATTATTTTGATATTAATCAGTTAAGTTGGCGAGTGAAAAATAATGTTGATATAGAAATTACTGATAATAGTTCATTTAGTGCGGTATCAATTAGTTTAAATGACGGTGTTAATTCTGGTTTACTCATAGGATATCTAGAATATCCAAATGGAGCGAAAAGTAATGAAATATCAATAGAGTTAATAGCCACAAATTATGATAAAGATGAGCTAGCTGATTATTTAGATCCCGATGATGACAACGATAATGTGCTTGATGCTGATGACGCCTTCCCACTAGATCCCACAGAATCTGTTGATACAGATAACGATGGTATAGGTAACATTGCTGACACGGATGACGATAATGATGGTATGCCTGACGAGTATGAACTCGCTAACGGCTTAAACCCATTAGATGCAAGTGATGCGGCGTTAGATACAGATAACGATCAATTAACTAATCTGCAAGAGTTTACTTTAGGTACTAACCCTAATAATAACGATACCGATGGTGATGGCATTATTGATGGTTTGGATAGTTCACCGCTGGATATACTTATTTCATCAATACAAGTAAACGATATGGAACTAGCCCGCTGTATTACTGAAAAAACGACTGGACTTACTACCGTTTCAGAAGTAACGACTCTTGACTGCTCAAATTTCGCTATTGAAAGCTTGGAAGGAATAAGTCAATTAACTGAGCTTGAGACACTTTCATTGCATGGTACAAAAATTAGTAGCTTTAATGGTGTTGAAGGATTGGGCAATCTTAACAACCTTCGCGCTGGAAATGTATCAACACTGACAGATATCAGTGCTATTGCAGATATGTCACAACTCACTAATTTAGATGTATACAATACCAGTGTTGCTGATCTTGACGTATTAGCTAATTTAATCAACTTAACAGAGCTGGGTACTACCGGAACTTTAATCACCGATTACAGTGTTTTGGCTCAATTTCAACAATTGACTTGGTTAGGACTAAACAATTCAGTTAATGATCTTTCTCCTTATGCAGGCTTGGTAAAACTCGACTTTTTGGTTATTACATCGACTTTGATTGACTATGATCAATTGGCTGCCTTCCCTCAACTAGCTAATTTGGTTTTAATAGACAACAGCTTTAGCGATTTAACTAAATTAAGCTCTATCGCAACACAGTTAAGTTATTTGACTGTTGATAGTAGCTCGTTGATTAATTTGCAAAATATTAATGCTTTTACTAACTTATCAACATTGTTTTTATCTGACAGCCCACAACTTGAAAATATTAGTGGAATTGGGCAACTGAGCTTGTTAAAAACATTGAGCCTTTCAGGTACAAAAGTGAGTAATATATCATCACTGGCAAGCTTGTATGAGTTAACGTATCTTTATATTGATAGAACTCAAGTGTCAGATTTGTCTCCACTTTTTGCATTGGATAGTTTAAGCAGAGTCAGTTTACGAGATATACCTTTAAATGATGCTAGCCAATTACAGATATTGAGAGACAAGGGGGTTCAAGTTGTAGGAGAGCCTAAGTTAATCAATGATATAGCATTACTTGAACTAAACAATTTAGTTGAAGCAATGGTTTCTCCAAGCTCAGATTCTGTTTTATATAATGGGCAGAATACAAATTTTGTTTGGGACGGAAATGCTTTGTCTGGAGATAATGTCGATATTTATGTATTGCATGATGACCCCACTAATATTGGAGGGGGTACTAATGTAGATCTCGCTTTGGTTCAAGCAAGAAATTGGTACAAATTTTCCTATGATGTGACTAATGATGGAAGTGTTATTGTAGACCCTGCTGTGATGAATGGTACTGGTAATGCGTACAAATTATTACTTATTACAGATACGGGAAAATGGGCCGTCAGTGAAGGCTTATTTTCACTAATGGATCAGGTTGTTATCACCGATTACGATAGCGATGGCATTCCAGATTCAGAGGATGCTTACCCTGAACTACCGTCATTTAAACTCACTATCAATTCAGACAGTAGCCAAGGCCTTATCACAAGTGATGTTGGAACTTTAAACTGTGGAGAGCAATGTGTACTCCAGCTTTTGGCTGATACTAATTTTACACTGAACTTCATACCTAATAGTGGCTTTGTTTTTAAGAGTATCACTAGTGAATATATTGGCTGTTCGCGCGGTAGTTCAGCAAGCTATTGTAATGATGTTGCTGGCGTTGGTGATTACCAAGTTGATTTTGATTTTGCTGTAGATACTGATAACGATGGTGTTGCGGATGAGTTTGATAACGATGATGATAATGATGGTGTTTTTGATAACGATGATTTATACCCCCTGACATCTTCATTGTATTTAACCCTTAAAACGGCAGGTATTGGTAGCGGTACTATTGCTGTTACCAATACAGATATAAGTTGTACTGATGAATGCGTGGTGCAATTTATTACTGATAGCGAATTTGTAATCACGGTCACACCAGAGCAAGGTTTTACCTCACTTGGTTGGGATGGTAGTGATAATTTAGGCTGCCATAATGGCAGTGGTCCTTTATTCTGTAATGATATTGCTGCTGCTGGTTATGCTGTGGCGCAGATCAATTTTGATGTAGATACTGATCTTGATGGTGAAGGAAACAGTATTGATTCTGATGATGACGGTGATAATTATTTAGATACGGACGAAGTTGCCGCAGGAAGTGATCCTCTTAATGGTGAAAGCTTACCTTTAGATACCGATGGTGATTATATTTCTGATGTCACCGATACCGATGATGATAATGATGGTGTTGTCGATGTTCAAGATGCCTTCCCATTAGATGCAACAGAATCAGTTGATACTGATTTAGATGGTATTGGAAATAATGAAGATACAGATGATGATGGAGATCGATACGCAGATGCTGACGAAGTTTCCGCAGGAAGTGATCCTCTTAACAGCGAAAGTCGGCCATTAGACACTGATGGTGATTTTATTTCTGATGTCACCGATACCGACGATGATAACGATGGAGTAGAAGACTCCCAAGACGCCTTCCCATTAGATGCCTCAGAATCAGTAGATACTGATTTAGACGGTATTGGTAATAATGCCGATCTCGATGATGATGGTGATAAGTATGTTGATGCGGACGAAATTGCTGCAGGAAGTGACCCACTTAATGGTGCAAGTTTACCTTTAGATACCGATGGCGATTTCATTTCTGATGTTACCGATACCGACGATGACGGTGACGGAGTAGAAGACTCACAAGACGCTTTCCCATTAGATGCAACAGAATCAGTTGATACTGATGGTGATGGTATCGGTAATAATACAGACACCGACGATGATGGTGATGGTATTGTTGATAGCGAAGACGAAGCACCTTTAGATAATACCATTGGTGATTCACAAGCACCTGTGTTCGGTGAAACTCTCGAGCTAACGTTTGAAGCTACGGGTGTTACTACGGCTATCGAATTAGTTGAGCCAGAAGTAACTGACAATAACTTAAATACGCCAACGCTCGTTTCAAATTATAGCGAAGCACTGCCGTTAGGCTCGCATGAGATTACTTGGACAGCGACTGATTTTGCTGGCAATACTGCGACTGCTACTCAGCAAGTACTTATTGTTGATACCACAACTCCTGAATTTGCTGAAGCACAAATCCAAACCATTAATGCCCGTGGTTTAGTGACTAATATCACGAATGATATTGCCTTTGAAGCTCATGATATTGTTGATGGTGATATTGCGGTTCAAATTGTAGGTAATGCCGTGCTTTCATCGGGTAAACATGTGGTTGTTGTGTCTGCTGAAGATGCGTCAGGTAATATGGTTGAAGCCGACGTTAACATTCATATCAATCCGCGTGTAGAGTTAACACAAAATACTAAGGTTGAACCTGGTGCCACCATAGCAATTCCCGTTTATTTAAGCGGCGATGCTGCGATTTATCCAGTTGTTATCGATTACGCTATTACCGATGTCGATTTGCAAACTAATAATCACCAGCTGATTATTGAAGCCGAAGATAAAGGCTCATTACCGATTGTTATACCAAGTGCTGCTGTCAATGGTGAAGTGGTTAAGATTGCCCTTACTTCGGCGGTCAATGCGGTATTAGGTAACGTTCGTGACATTGAGTTGTTGGTTGTTGCTGAAAATAATTCACCTACCTTGCAAGTAACGCTTGAGCAAAATAACAACCCGATAACGGTTGTTGATGCTCAAGGTGGTGTGGTTACCGTTACCGCAACGATTAACGACATGAATGCGCTTGATACCCATGATATCACCTGGAGTGCGAACAATTCTGCTCTTGTAGATATTGGCACAGACAGTTTATCAACAACCTTTGAGTTTTCACCTGAATCACTCGAATCAAATACGTATGGCTTATCTGTGCAAGTTAAGGAAAATAATACCAGTGAGTTACACGAGATATCTGTTGCAACAGATATTGTAGTTGATGCCGCTTTAGCGACGTTAAGTGATGAAGATGATAGCGATAATGATGGTACTCCTGATGCTGAAGAAGGTTATGCAGATAGCGACCAAGATGGTATTGCCGATTATTTAGATGACGACGATATCCCTAGTCATTTACCTATTGGTAATGATAGTGCGCCGATGCAAACGATTAATGGTCTAACCTTAAGTTTAGGTGATGTTGCTAGCTCGGCAAATGGCGTAAGCGCTCAAGATGCTGCTGTTGATATCAATGATATTACTGAAAATGGTGGTGAGAATGGCGCAGAAGTTACTAATTCGCTTGATGCTCATTTTGAAACAGTATCAACTATTATCAATTTCAATCTATCAGGTTTGACTGAAGTTGGCATAACAGTGCCGGTTGTTATTCCTTTAGCGGATGGTGATGTGATTTCTGCTGGTTCAACCTATAGAAAATACAATGCCGCTCGAGGCTGGTTTAACTTTGTTGAAGATGATTATAACGCGATATTATCGGCACAAACCGATAGTGACGGTAATTGCCCTGCGCCTCTATCAAACGAATATAAACAAGGGTTGAATGTTGGTGATAACTGTATTGAACTGCTTATCAAAGATGGTGGTGACAATGATGCCGATGGTTTAGCTAACGGTATGATTAAAGACCCAGGTGTATTGACTACTGAAACACCAAACCAGGCACCGGTTATCAACCTCGTTAATGCGATAGAAGTTAATGAAATCACGGATGTTGTATTAGATGCATCTGCAACAACAGATGCTGAAAGTGATACGTTAACCTACCAGTGGACACAGTGGAGCGGCAGTGAAGTATCGCTTTCTGATACAGATACTGCGCTGCTTTCGTTTGTAACACCACCAGTGACCAATGATGAATTATTAACTTTTGAGTTAGTGGTTAGTGATGGTAGAGATAGTGTTATAGCTACGGTTGAAGTACTCGTTCTGCAAGTGAATGCATTGCCTACAGTTTTAATTGATACTCATGCTTCATCATTTAATGAAGGCGCGTCAGTTTCGCTAAGCGCTCAAGGCACTGATGAAGACAATGACACGTTAACTTACTTGTGGGAGCAAGTCTCTGGTCCGAATATTACTCTTTCTGATAATACGTTGGCTAACATTAGTTTTACAGCACCAGAAGTTGCTGGTAACCAAACGGTAGAGATTAAAGTGACTGTTTTGGATGGCACTGATTCAGTTTCTGCAACCACATCTTTTGTGGTTAATAATGTTGTTGCTCCTGTTACGCCGCCTAAAGAAAGCAGTGATGGTGGAGGCGGCTCTATGGCTTGGTTGTTAATTTTACTTGGGCTAGCTTCATTAAGAGGTAAAGAGTATCGACGATAAGCCTTAAATAAGAGGCAGGTAGTTTTAATTAATTATCTACCTATTGTTTGATATTTGATATTTGAAATTTTTAGTTCACAGGTTTATAAGGTGATTAGGGGCGTTATCGCCTTAGAGTATATATGCTAATGTCAGCTTTCTTTGAAGATAGCTGACATATTAGTGGGTGCAGTTAGAATAGCTATACCATCAAAAAATCAGTAATTAAAATCGATACAAAATTGTCCGCAATTGGCTAATTTTTGACATTAAGAGCAACCACTAGCTAACGTCAGCAAAGCGCCTAAGCAGGCATTAAGTAGTAACAAATTTAAACTACGCGTTGGAATAGTGGTGAACCACGATGTTTCTTTTTAACAAAAAACTTATTTTATTATTTTTCAACTACTTAATTAAGCCTCTTGATAGATCGGGGTATAATGTGGGGTATCCCAATTGGCGGGTTTTATTTTTTACCTAAATATCAGTTGTTTATGCTGTTAGTGGGCGGCATGATGTAATAGATTTTAAATCTATTGCTGTAGCTCTAGCCATATAAACGAAAGCCTGAATAGTGATATTCAGGCTTTTTTATTGCGAATTTATAAGTATGTCAAATCAAAATTATCGTCTTAATTATACGGCATAGCTGCCATTGAACTTCTATTATTTGACGCTGACCTTGGATCTTAAAACAATCATCAGGCTTTCCTGAAATAAACACTTTGTGTGCGGAGAATGCATAGGTTGAAACTAGCTATCACTGACAGTGTGAATAATGTTTTATCGTTTAATAATTGAGTTTAACGTGTTCTTTGCATTGCCGCTCTCAAGCGCATATTGATTAACATGGTTAATTAATCGCGGAAAGAATGTTAAAAATAACGCCTCTAATTCACCATAGTGATGATTAATGTCTTCAATAGATCCAGAAAAGTTATTGGCAAAACGGATACGTTTAGCGATATTGTCTAGCGCTAAACCAATACCTTGCAGCGTTTCATATTCTTTAAACCAATCATTTTGAGTCAGGTTGGTGATCACTTGTTGCATTCTTGTAGGCATTGCGGTGATGCGTTCATTTAATAATTCATAGCTGTGCTGCTTAAATTGCAGTATTGGCAGGTGATGAAACTTCTGCCAATGCTTAATGAGAAAATGATCAAATAAAACATCAAGGGCTATGCCCGCAAAACGTTTTCTCTTTGCACTGAATAATTGTTTAGCCTGCTTGACCGTTGAATGATTGTCAGTAAATTTATCTACTAGATAATGATTATCTAAGGCATTTTTTACTGAGATTGGCATCCGCTTTACATGCTTGTTACCGCCAAAATCGCCGAGAAGGTTACCAAAATGGGAGTCTGCATTTGGCTGCGATAAGTAAAGGTGAGCTAAATAGTTCAATGTAATTCTCGACTATATTTGATGAGATTCTGACCAAACCCTGAGTTCATCTAAAATATTCAGTGCAGTTTTACCAAAGTCGGTTAACTCATAAGTCACCGCGACAGGTCTGTCGCTTATCACTTTCCTTAATACCATCCCTTCACTTTCTAGTTCTTTCAAACGTTGGTCGACCATTTTTTTGCTAGCACCACCAAGCATACGGGTTAAGTCATTAAACCTTACAGGTTCATCTTTAAGGTGGTAAATAATCGAACCTTTCCACTTGCCGCCAATTAAACGCATGCCTTTTTCAATAGCGCAGGGCTCAGTGCATGCGTTCAATACTTTTTTTCTGCCTTTACTATCTGTTTTTACGACACTTTCCATCACGTCTCCTCATAAACATACTAGGTTACCAAAAGTATACTAATTGATTATATTTTCTAGGTAACTAAAATATACCACAAGTTGATTGAGTTAGAGAGTACTTCTCTTACTTATTTTTGTTGAAATCTATTTTGGAGTTATTTTATGAGCACTGCTAATTCGAAGAACGTATTAATTATTAACGCCCATCAGTATTACCCTTTTGCAGAAGGTAAGTTAAATGCTGCTTTAGTTGATAAAGCAGTAACTATGCTTGCAGGTAAAGGCTACAACACTCACGTAATCACTATGAAAGACGAGTACGATGTCGAGGAGCAACTGGCTCACCATCAGTGGGCCGATATCATTTTTCTACAGTCACCCAGTAATTGGATGGGCGTGCCTTGGTCATTTAAAAAGTATATGGATGATGTTTATACCGCAGGTATGGGCGGCGCTCTTTGTGTTGGTGATGGCCGAAACGAAGTGCAGCCGAAAAAGAACTACGGCACTGGCGGTACGTTAACGGGTAAAAAATACATGATGTCACTAACCTTTAATGCACCAGCAGAAGCCTTTAATGATGATAGTGAATTTTTTGAAGGAAAAAGTGTTGATGATTTGATGTTTCCAATGCACATGAACTTCAAGTTTTTTGGCTTAACACCAATGGAAACTATCGCTTGTTTCGATGTGATGAAAAATGCTGATGTTGAGAACGACTTTAAGCGTTTTGAAGCCCACATTGATGCTCATTTCTAAAAATATTCGGGAGATAATAATGACTACACAATTAACTTACACAAACAAATTACATGCTGGTAGTACTTTTCCAGAACTAAACGCAACATTGCTTAGCGGTGAGCAAGTGGCACTAGGTAAACCACAAAACGGCGCGGATTGGCAGTTGGTGGTTGTTTATAGAGGCCGTCATTGCCCTTTATGTACTAAGTATCTAAATCAATTAGAAGGTTATAAAGAGGCATTATTGTCTACGGGGGTTGACCTTATCGCTATTTCAGGTGATAGCAAAACACAACTTGAAAGTCATTTAGCACAATTAGAGGTGAGTTTCCCGATTGCTTATGGCCTAACTGTTGAGCAGATGCAAAAACTAGGGCTTTATATTTCTGATCCGCGCTCTGAGCAAGAAACCGATCATCCTTTTGCAGAGCCTGGAATATTTGTTGTTAACTCAGAAGGGAAGATTCAAGTGGTTGATATTTCAAATAACCCTTTTGTTAGACCTGAGTTACAAGCGTTAGTTAACGGTTTAGGCTGGATTAGAAATCCAGATAACAATTACCCCGTTCGTGGTATGCACAAATAGAGGCCGTTATGAAAAATATTAATGCTTTCAAACAAGTGCTGGCAATTTTAACCGCACTCTCTTGCTGCCCTTTGTTGGCACAAGAAACACCAGTACCTGCTGCTTATGTAGCATCGCCTGATATTTATCAGGTATTACTTGAAAACGATGAAGTGCTAGTACTGAAAATGGTGCTACAACCTGGTCAAGGTGATAACTGGCACAAGCACAATGCAGAAACCGTATATTTTGAACGGGGCGGTAGTGTTCTCATTAAGTCTGATGACAATAAGGCCACCGCTCTAGATATTCCTGATGGCTTTGTTATGTGGCATGAGCAATGGCAGCACCAAGTAACCAACACAGGTAAAACACCGATAACAGCCATCATTGTTGAGAAGAAGGTTCTAAAAAAGGACACAAAGTAATGAATAAGGTATTGATTGAATTTACTAAAGGTAGGGCGGAATAATGATTAACAGTTTGTATCAAGCAAAAGGGCGTCATGCGACCTGGCTGGAATTATTTTTTGACTTAGTTTTTGTTGCGGTTATTGGTGTTGTTACTCACGATTTAGCCCATACCCATGACGGTCATATAGGGGCTGAGCAACTTATTCGATTTCCTTTGGTATTTATACCTGTTTGGTGGATATGGATGACACACACTTTATATGCCAATCGCTTTGATAAAGATAATAGAGAGCATCGTTTATTTAGTTTGGCGGTAATGGCTATTATGGTCGTTTGGTCAACCTTCGTCGAATCAAGTTTAGGTGACGGTTTTCTCTATTTTGCTGTTTTATATGCTGTTGTACGGTTTATGTTTGCGTCACTTTACTGGACGGCTCATAAGGCTAATAAAGTTGAACTAAAGTTTGCCAAAGGCCTAAGTATTGCTATTTTAATCGGTGCTTCAGTGAGTTTGTTGTCGGTCTTCCTTGAGGGGACCGCTAAATTTGTTGTGTTTTATCTGGGCATAGTAATTGATGTGTTTTTACAATTTCGTCTTCGAGATAAGCTACATAACAAACCGATTGATCGTGTTCACTTTGTTGAACGGATAGGCTTATTAGCCATTATTATTTTGGGAGAGTCAGTTATTGCGATGGTGGCATCTTTGTCACATGAACATTGGAATGCTTTTGATATTGCATCAGCTGTCACTGGCTTTTTGTTAATAGGTATGATCTGGTGGATATATTTTGATAGCTTTCCAATACTAGAACGAGCAAAAAGGCTGACAACAGGTAATGTACTTATTTACACACATATATTGTTATGTATGGGCTTATTGATCTTAGCCAATATGATTCGCCACACCATATTAGGAGACTTAGATCAGGCAACGTTTGGGTTGTTAGCCATTACCGGACTAGTGTTTTTCTATTTAGGAAAACAGATCCCTTATTGGTATGCATTCCCACCTTGGCGGAGAGCTATTATATCTAATACCTTTATTTGCGTGAGCATTACAGTCGTGAGTAGTTTTTTACCTAAGATAGAATATTCATTAATAGGGATGACATTGGGCATGTTGGTTTATGTATATCTTACATTTAAACGTATTATCTCGGTAAATGTTGACAAATACTTAGTTGAAGAGCATTAAAGTTAACCGTAACAAAGGCTCTTGATTGTGTCTCTTGGTTGGTAGGGGTATAAAGCGGGGTATCCCACGTTACGTGGTTTATTTTTTATTTAATTATCAGTTGTTTGCTATAGGTGTGGGCGGCATGATGTAATAGATTTTAAATCTATTACTTTAGCTCTAACCATTTAAATGAAAGCCTGAATAGCAATATTCAGGCTTTTTTATTTATCTCTATTAATATTCTAACAACATTGCTTGGTTTTAATGAGACGAATTTTTGACGTTAGTTTATCTATTCTGAATGGTCTGCTTCCAGGCTCATAGGGACACTGGTATTTAATTTTAAAACGGCTGATCTGATACGATATAAACGTTAGCCTCGGCTTACTTAGTGACAAGTGAACCGACATTGCGGTCATTACCATCAATAATTTTTTAGCTATTTTTAATATTCAAAAGACGTGAAATTAACTATCATATTGATAGCCGCTAAAATAGTCATTATATCGATAGGGTTTTGGTTACTTAGAGCGATAAGCGCGTTGGTGCCAGAACGAAATTAGAATAACTTTCTCGCCTTTATGGAATTTCAGATATAATTATTATATTCGAATCATTGAAAGCATTTAAAACAGGAAAGTATTTAGTGGTTGAAAGTATTGTATTAATGTTTGAAAATATTGTCTTAGTGGTATTTTTTTCTCATATATTAATGGCCACCTTTCTTTGCAGTCTCAGCACTGGAAATCGTTTAAGTCATAAGCTACTTGCAGCATATTTATTGGTTGTAGTCATTGATCTGAGTGACGTTATATTTACCGACTTTTTTCGTGCTTATCTAGACTTCGATATACTTAGGTTTAATTTTTCATTGTTTGCGGGCCCTACTTTATACTTTTATGTTAAAGCTTCTATTTATGATGACTTTAAATTAAAAATTAAACACATGGTTCACGTCATCCCTTACGTCATTGCCGGCTTGGTGATGGTACCCAACTTTTTTAGTGTAAATAATGCTGCAAAGCAGCTTGTTTATGACAATTTCACTAGTGTCCCTGAAATTACCTTTATTCATTTCATGACATTTATCCAACTTGGCTTTTACCTGTTAGTTATTTATAAGCACCTGATTAGATATCGAAAAATTGTTGTTGAAAATTACTCTGATGCAGACAGATTAAACAGAAGTTGGTTAACCCAGCTGATATATTTGCTTACTCTCAGCTATATCATCGCATTAGGAAGAATGTATTTTAGGTTTTCCGAATTCTATATGTATGAAAGGGTCGTGCTGACAATATTGATTAGTTCCGTGTTACTGAGTATTTGTTGGATATTATGGCAAGCATTGCATAAGCCCAATCTATTTAGCGGTGTGAGTTCAACCATCGAAGTCATTGATAAACAAGCTTCTGTCACAAAAACGACAACAGACTCTAAGCTTAGTGCTATTGAAACAGAAAAGTACGATGTGATTGTTCTGCAATTAAGAGACTACATGCAACAGAGCAAACCTTTTTTAGATCCTTCTTTGAGTTTAGAAGCTTTGGCGAAACAAATTAAGCTACCTAGAAATGAAGTTTCACTCAGTATCAACAAAATAACAGGACAACACTTTTTTGATTTCGTAAATTCATATCGAATAAATTTAGCGGCTAAAATGCTAATCACAAATGATCAACAGCCACAAAAAACGGTATTAGAGATTTTGTACGAAGTAGGATTTAATTCAAAATCATCGTTCAATACCGCCTTTAAAAAACACCTTTTAATGACGCCATCTCAATATCGTAAACTACATTCATAAATTAGTACGATGAATGAAGAAAAACCATATTAATAGCTCTATCTCTTAAAAAATAACGCGTCCGACTTTATATAGTCGGTCGAACACCCATTAAAACTACGCCAATATTGCCCCCGTTGTTAACGAATTTTCGATTTACGTATGACAACACTGTATTCCAGTAATTACTTGTCTTTGGCGACTCTAGAGGAGAGGTATTGGATTTAATTTTTAGTATGTAGAGGAAAAATAATGAGCAGTTCGATTAGTAGTAATATTGCAAAACTTATGACTGTTGGTGCACTTTCACTAAGCCTATTGATGGGGCTAACAAGTGATTTTGTACAGGCTGACGAAATAGACGACTTTCTGCGCGGTGAAATGGTCAAAAGAAAAATCCCTGGCTTACAACTAGCTGTTGTTAGAAATGGCAAAATAGTTAAAAAGGCCAGTTATGGACTGGCCAACATTCAAGATGCTATTGCGGTTGACGATAACACTGTATTTTCGATTAACTCAATTACTAAAGCATTTACCGGTGTTGCGGTAATGCAATTGGTTGAACAAGGTAAGCTAGAAGTATCTGCCAAAATATCTAAATACTTAGCAGATCTCCCCGTTGAGTGGCAAAACATCACAGTAAAACAGTTATTAACCCATACATCTGGGCTTCCAGATATCATGAATAGTCACAATGGCCAGCTACTTTCTAATGATGGGGCAGAGGCGTCATGGGAAATGGTTAAACAACAACCAATTGATTTTGAAGCTAATACCCAGTTTCGTTATAACCAAACAAATTATTTGCTCATTGGAAAAATTATAGACAGCGTGAGTGGGCAAAATTTTATTGAATATATAACGCAAAATCAATTACGCAAAGCAAACATGAAAAGAACCGAAGAAGCAGGCTTTTCAAACCTTAAAGATGTGATAGCGCACTCTGCTCGTCGTTATACTTATTATTATGGATCGGGAAAAATATCTAACATCAAGGCTGGTGATTTCCCTGAGTTTCTCCGTACAACGGCAGGCATGAGTTCCACCGCTACCGAGATTGCTAATTGGGTTATTACCTTGCAAAACGGAGAGCTTTTAAAGAAACCTGCAAGTATTGAGACTCTATGGAGACCAGCGGTGCTCTCTAACGGTAAAACTAAAGCCTTTAATAGTTTGTTAAACGGATATGCATTAGGGTGGCCTGTAGTTGGGAGGTCTGAACATCCTGCTGCTGTCGCGGCTGGAGGTGACCGTGCCGCACTTTTTGTTTACCCAAAAGACGATCTATCCATAGTGGTAATCACTAACCTAATGGGTGCCATTCCATCACTTTTTATCGATGAAATTGCAGGTTTTTATATTCCTCAAATGAAAGCAAAAAATGGTTTTGGCTTGCCTCCAGCCATAAAAGCACTTTGGAAGGAGTTAGAATCACAAGGATATGAAAAGGCTGTTCAGCTTGCTAAAGAATTACAGCAAACTCAATTGTTAAAGTTTGAAGAGGACGCGTTAAATAGCTGGGGTTATAAACTGATTGGACAAAAACAGCAGCAAAAAGCGCTAGAAATTTTTAAATTGAATATCTACCTGTTCCCTTTAAGTGCCAATACATATGATAGTTTAGCGGAAACTTATTGGTTGTTAGGTGATGAACATAAAGCACTCGAACATTATAAAAAAGTACTTGAGTTAAAGCCGGATAATCAACACGCTAAAGAGCAATTAAAAAAGCTGAAAAAAATCTAAGGAAAGGAAGTTCCATTATAACTTCTCAATTTTAGAGCTAAAGTCGTAAGCTGTTTTCTATAAGTATCTTATTTCATTAAGTTTCAGCTATTTACTGCCCCTTGATTAGTAGGGGGATAAAATGGGGTATCCCACGTTATGGGGTTTGTTTTTTATTTAATTATCAGTTGTTTGCTCTAGGTGTGGGTTTTATAACAATAGATTTTAAATCTATTGTTATAAAGCTCTACCACTTAAACTAAAGCCCGAATCGTAATGTTCGGGCTTTTTTATTTGTCGCTTATAAATTTACCTTAATAGTTACAATAACTCATATGAGCTATCAATAGACAGTTACATCGATTAGCGCCAGGTTTGCCTTCTTCTCTATCGTGAGTGATTAATTTTTTTCGGCCTACTAATAGCAGATCGAATTGATCATTTTGTTTTTTTAGCTTGAGCAATGAAACCGTTTAAATAGTCAATATGCTGTTCGTTCTTGCGAATACCGACAAAGATCTGTTTATTAATGCCCTTCTCACCAAAACGAATACTCTTGATAGGCATTGATTTTGAGTACTCATCTA
>Ga0209291_1001192_pt1 | contig 23672 bp, 17 predicted proteins | sample GOMGulsemesocosm_FD_184633 | JGI IMG/M metagenome (GOLD analysis project Ga0209291, IMG submission 184633) | Methane-oxidizing microbial communities from mesocosms in the Gulf of Mexico - GOM9B Gulf of Mexico (SPAdes) (version 2) | ecosystem: Environmental > Aquatic > Marine > Cold seeps...
TGCTTGAAGAGATTCAAAATTCCCTGCAGGTGCCATTAATTCAATTTTCCTTGTTTGTATCATTTTCAATAGTCATTTAACCGACAAAAATATTAAAGCAATAAAAACTATCAAATGACATATATCATTTATGGAAAAGCAACATAATAAATCGCCTATTATTCCAACACATCAAGCTTAATTCCTAAGAATATATATTATCAAGACAACTTAAACACATACAACAGAAACTAGAAATTTAATGTTTTCTAGTTTCTGTTTTTTCTAATAATTTACAGATAATTAAAAAATAGTTTTAACTTACTTTAATTATAAATACATAATAATTATGTCAATCAAGCCTCTAGTTTTCCTTTTATTTTTAATGGTGTTTCCACATAAAAGTTATTCTCAATCAGTAACTAATTTAAAAGAAATTAATAAAGTTTGGTCTGCATTTTATAAAGCGTTTGATTCGCTTGATTATAAACCTATGGCAGTAATTCATTCAAAAAAATTAATACGTATTTCTGGAGGGAAAAATATTATAGATTATGATACTTATATTAATAATTATAAGTCTAAGTTCCATAATGCAAGGAAAAAAAAGCAAACAAGTAAGATTTCACTACGGTTTTTTGAAAGAATAAATAACGATTCTATTGCAAGTGAAAGAGGTTTTTATAAACTTATCAGAAACAAAAACAAAGCTAATCAACAGACTTATTATGGTCAATTTCATGTTATCTTAAAAAAAGAGAATAGGGTTTGGAAAATATCAATGGACTATGATTCTGATGAAGGTAATAGTATCACTGAGAAACAGTATCTCCAAGCGTATGGAATAACTGATTACTATAAATTTATAAAATAATAAAAGTATCCATTCTTAATAATGCTAATAAACAAGCTATAAATCAGACAATAAATAGGTGTTATCTAGCTTTTTATAAGACTCTCTATCCCATTCTTTTAATACATACACGTAATAGTTATACGGTTTATGCTGAAAGAACTTTGTTTCTTTTTTATACCATTTCCCATCCCCTCTTTGCTCTAAATTGGCTAATTCTTTATCTTCTAAGTTTACTGTATCAACCTCAAGTTTAGGGTATTTAAACACGCCAATTTCCTTTTTCTTTCCAGTAGGATAGTAATTAATATCTGCTACATATTGAGGAACTTCTATTTTCCCTAATTTTAAGGATACAACCTTGTTTATAAGAGAATTACTTCCCTTTACATATTTTGTAAGTAAACTTTCAAAAGACCGGATAAAGGCATCTTTACCTAGTTTACTGAGGCTGAATTCTGATTCACCTAATAACCATCCGGCTACTTTCTTTTTGGTTACCAGTTTCCCTTCTTCATAGTTAAAGGGTAAATAAGGAACAGGATCTTTTGTATTTACAATAAAAAAACTAGTGCGCTCATTACTAAACTTATTATTATATTCTTCAGAAAACTCTAAGTTACCACACATAGGTTGCGCATAGGAATAAGTTTTAAAAGTATTACTGGCAGCAATTCCGCCTTTAGGAAGATTCTCTAAATAAGCTCTAGTCATGGTCGCTAATGCACCTCCTTGACTATGGCCTGTAATAATAATATCGTAAATACCTTTATTATTAAGCTTCAAAATTTGTTGTTTTATTGTTTCTGATAGGATTACTATAGTTAACGCATATCCTGCATGAACAGCTGCATTAGTTTTTTCAGAAAAAGCGTATTCATGATCAGTCTCATTAAGCTTTATAGTTCCTTTTCCAGGTATCATTGCTGAATAACAATTTTCTACCCAACTAATTAATTTATTGGTAGAACCTCTATAGTTAATTACTCCTACTTTACCGTTTTCATAAACCTGAAATTTATTGTCCATACTTAATATGTCAGAAGTAAACACTAATTCAAACTCTTCAGGAACTATTTCTTTATTTGAACCAAATTGTTCTAAAAAATTAAAACTATTGCACATAGCAATTGTATATTTTGCTTCTTCAATACTAAAACCAGATGTTAATTGTCCATAAGAGGATACTGATACTAATGATAATATAAGTGTATAAATTATTCTCATTTTATAATAACTAGGTTAAGTAAATAATTATTGTGTATTGATATATAAATTAATACGAATGCAAAAACGATTCCAAAAAATTAAACACCGTAAAAAGCAATTTATATTATTTTACTTTTATTTCAATCTAAAAAAAATGTATTGAAAATCAGGTTATTACGCTTCTATATGTTAAAAAATGTTAAAATAGTACTTTGTTTTGCATAGTACTGTAACAAAATTGTTTTTTGTGCGTCTATTAGGTATATAACATTTTAAATCAAACATTATGACAACTACAAATAACAATCAAATTTCGAAAAAATTAAGTACTACCAAAGCAAGTATTTGGAATTCAAAAAGACGTTACAGATAAACTAATAAATCATCAATCAATTAAAATCAAACATTATGACAACTACAAATAACAATCAAATTTCGAAAAAATTAAGTACTACCAAAGCAAGTATTTGGAATTCAAAAAGACGTTACAGATAAACTAATAAATCATCAATCAATTAAAATCAATCATCATGGCAACTACAGCAACAAATCAAATTACCCATAAATTAAGTACTACAAAGGCTAGTATTTGGAACTCGAAAAGACGTTACAGATAATAGTTAATCATCAATCAAAATAAATAAATCATCATGGCAACTACAGCAACAAATCAAATCACCCACAAATTAAGTACTACAAAGGCTAGCATTTGGAACTCGAAAAGACGTTACAGATAATAGTTAATCATCAATCAAAATAAATAAATCATCATGGCAACCACAGCAACAAATCAAATTACCCATAAATTAAGTACTACAAAGGCTAGTATTTGGAACTCGAAAAGACGTTACAGATAATAGTTAATCATCAATCAAAATAAATAAATCATCATGGCAACTACAGCAACAAATCAAATCACCCACAAATTAAGTACTACAAAGGCTAGCATTTGGAACTCGAAAAGACGTTACAGATAATAGTTAATCATCAATCAAAATAAATAAATCATCATGGCAACCACAGCAACAAATCAAATTACCCACAAATTAAGTACTACAAAGGCTAGTATTTGGAACTCGAAAAGGCGTTATAGATAATATTTGAACATCTTAAAACTATCATCATGAGAAAATTACAAGAAATACCTAAACTAATAAAATGCAAGTTAAAAAAACTGACTAAAATTAAATATTACCCAGAAAACTTTTATAATTATGATAACCAAATATTTACAGGGGCTACCAAATACCTCAGATAAGAACAATCAATATACTAATAACAATGAATGCTAATTTTATAGCTTCGTACAAAATTAACATTCATTTTTTATTTATCCAATGTTATTATTTTTTATCGATGGGATTCTCCCCTTCTTTAGACATTGGCCCTCCTAAAAAAATTACCAATACGTTTATCAACATTAGCTAAAATCTGATCGTTTTTCATATCATTCATTTCTAAAGAACTCTCAAAATTCATTTTTAGACACAATAAAGGCAAATAAAATACCAAATTCTACAAAATCGGTATTACGCAAAATCGTAAATTAAACTCTAAAGAAACAATATCACTATAATTCCATACTGTACTATGAAGTTGTAACTATTGCACATGACAATAATATTTTTTTTCATTATTGCCAACCCCTTTAAAGAACTTCCTTTCGAAAACAACAACATATTTACTGAATGTCAATAACTTATACCTAATTATGTTAAAAAGTGTTAAAAACAGTACTTTGTTTTACATAGTACTGTAAAAAGACTTACCTTTGTATATATATTAGTTAAATAACAATTTAAATTAAACATTATGACAACTACAAACAATAATCAAATTTTGAAAAAAATTAGTACTACAAAAGCTAGTATTTGGAATTCCAAAAGACGTTACAGATAATAGTTAATCATCAATCAAAATAAATAAATCATCATGGCAACTACAGCAACAAATCAAATCACACACAAGTTAAGTAATACAAAGGCTAATGTTTGGAACTCGAAAAGACGTTACAGATAAACTAATAAATCATCAATCAAAATAAATCAATCATCATGACAACTACAACAAACAATAAAATTACCCACAAATTAAGTACTACAAAGGCTAGTATTTGGAACTCGAAAAGGCGTTATAGATAATATTTGAACATCTTAAAACTATCATCATGAGAAAATTACAAGAAATACCTAAACTAATAAAATGTAAGTTAAAAAAACTGACTAAGATTAAATATTACCCAGAAAATTTTTATAACTATGATAATCAAATATTTACAGGATCTACAAAATACCTTAGATAGAAACACACAATATCCTAAAACAAAAAAAAGCTAATTTTATAGTTTCGTATAAAATTAGCTTTTATTATAAATCAATCCAACTTCCTTATTTATTATCGACAGACTTCTCCCTTTTTTTTGGCATTGGTCCTCTTAAATGAATTACCAATCCGTTTAAAAAGTTACGTAAAATCTGATCACCACATTCCATGTATTTATCATGTTCTTCATTTCTGAAAAATGCTCCTAATTCACTTTTTGAAACTTTAAAATCTACTAAAGCACAAATTTCTACAATATCAGTATCACGTAATTTATGTGCTACTCTTAATTTTTTAAAAATATCATTATTTGTCAATCCCATATTCTTACTATTTTAGTGCTTAAAAAAGCATCTTTTTTAAGCTAGTGTTGCTTCTTTAAATTTAATTCCTAATTCTTTTTGAATCTCATATACGCGCTCTAATTCAACTGGTAGAATAAAAGCTACTGAAACCCCTTTTTTACCAGCTCTTGCAGTTCTACCGCTTCTATGCGTGTAATATTCTAACTGCTGTGGTAATTGATGATGTAGAACAAAAGCTAAGTTATTTACATCAATCCCTCTGGCAGAAACATCTGTAGAAATTAACACCTGAATAACTTCTTTCTTAAAAGCACGCATTACTTTATCACGTTCTTTTTGTTGCATATCACCTTCTAAAGCACCTACCGAAAATCCCTCTTCGGTTAATTCTTTAGCTAATGCTTGAGTACCTAACTTCGTTTTACAAAATATTATCCCTCTACCTGCATCTTTAGTTCCTAAATACGCAATGATATCTGAAGTTTTTTCCTTTATAGTTGTTTTAATATACTGATGAGAAATATTGGCATTTACCAAAGAATTCTCATTCACTGCTATTCTTGCAGCATCATCAGACATGTAGGTTTTAATAATACGTTTGATTCCTTCTGGCATAGTAGCAGAAAACAACCACGTATTTTTATTTGCTCCTGTATGCGTAAGGATAGTATCTAACTCTTGTTTGAAACCCATACTCAACATTTCGTCAGCTTCATCTAAAACAACTGTTTTAACCTGCTTTAAATTTATTGTTCCTCTATTGATCAAATCAATTAATCTACCAGGAGTAGCTACAATAACATGTGTAGTTCTTTCCAAGTTTTTTAGTTGCCTATCTATTTTTTCGCCTCCAAATACAGCCTCTAAAAATATTTTATCCTCAGCGTGCTTGGTAAACTTAAATAATTGTTTTTTTATTTGTTGTACTAATTCACGAGTTGGCGATAAAATTAACGCTTGTACTTGATCATTATTAGTATCAATATGTTGCAATACTGGAATACCAAAAGCAGCTGTTTTACCAGTTCCTGTTTGTGCTAAACCAATAAAATCAGTTTTTGATTTTAATAATAATGGAATTCCCTTTTCTTGAATTTCCGTAGGAGTCGTAATATTTAATTCTTTCAAAGATTTTACTATATCTTTTCGTACTCCTAAATGTGTAAATGTTGACATACTTTTGTTTCTATTGGCGGCAAATATACGCTTAATTAACAAGATAATCTTCTAAATGCATACTATGAAGATTATAATAGGCAAAAGGTTTTGTTTTTGTATTAATCGCAGTATTTTTGTACTATAGCTTTACTTTTTATGAGAAAAATAACACACTTCCTATTTGACATCCTTGTTTCTAAAGGGATTGACGTTACCATGGCTACATATATTAATATGTTTGTGTTGCTTATTATATTATTGATAATTGTATTTATTATTGATTTTATTACTCGTAAAATTTTAATAGCAGCCTTTAGCCGTTTTGCTGCTAAATCTAAAACTAGTTTTGATGATATCTTAATCACCAATAAAACACCTCGGAATATTGCTCATATCATCCCTTTTTTATTAGCATTTGAACTTACCCCAATAGTATTTGCTGACTTTCCTATTTTTGAAAGTATCGTACATAAAGGGTTACAGGTTTTTGGTGTAATACTTACACTTTGGATTGCTAGAAGTCTTTTGAATACTTTAAAAGATTTTTTTAAAACCTTACCCCGATTAAAGGACAAGCCCATTGACAGCTATATACAGGTATTTATGATTTTTGCTTGGTTTATTGGCTTACTTTCTGTTTTAGCTATTGTATCTGATACATCCTTTATCGAATTTATTACCACTATTGGTGCTGCATCAGCCATTATTATTTTAATTTTCAGAGACACTATTTTAGGATTTGTCGCAAGTATTCAAGTATCTATTAATGATATGGTCCGAATTGGTGATTGGATAACTTTTGAAAAATATGGTGCTGATGGTGATGTGGTAGAAATTAATTTATCAACCGTTAAAGTTCAAAATTTTGACAAAACTATTACTACAATTCCTACTTACGCATTAATTTCTGATTCCTTTAAAAATTGGAGAGGAATGGAAGACTCTGATGGAAGACGTATAAAAAGAGCTCTGAATATTAAACTAAATAGTGTAAAGTATCTTTCTAAAACTGATTTAGAATCCTATTCTAAAATAGAAATTATCTCTTCTTATTTAGAAAACAGAAATAAAAAAATTGATACTTATAATACGGGTAATTCCATTGATAAAAGTTTGCTTTTGAATGGAAGAAACTTAACCAATCTTGGTTTGTTCAGGAAGTACGCTGAAACGTATTTACAAAATCATTCCGCTATTAATAAGGATATGATGATTATGGCAAGACAGTTAGCTCCTACCTCAAAAGGAATCCCTATAGAAATTTATGCCTTTAGCACTGACAAGCGTTGGGCAGAATATGAATATATTATGGCTGATATTTTTGATCATCTTATTGCAGCCGTTCCTTATTTTGAATTGGAATTGTTTGAGCTTCCGAATAGCGGAAATTTTAACCCCTCCATTGAGTTTAACTCTTAGGTTTATCACTATAAAGAGACCTTGATTAAGATTTTTATCTGTTTGTTACAAGTAGATTGATTTTCCTAATTAGGTTCTTTTATAAATATAATTTCTACTCTTCTATTTTCCTCTTTAATATCGCTTTTAGGCTGTTGTGCTCCTACTCCTTTGGTTGCAACTCTAGACTTATTAACCATGTGATCAGTTAAGTAATTCTTAACTGTTTCAGCTCTTTTTACCGATAACAACTTATTATATTGATCCATACCACTATCATCCGTATGCCCAATTATTTCAATGTTCATCTCAGGATGTTTCATTAATTCTTGAATGATTTCATCAAGTAATTTAAAAGAACTATCATCTTTAATTTTATCAGAAGAAACTTCAAAAGTAATTGCAAAATCTACTGAAAGTTGATCTTTAGTATTATTTATTTTCTCTTCTAAAGTTCTCTTATGTCCAATACTTCTAAGTGAATTTGCCTCTAAAAAAATTGCTGAATCATACAGTTGATCTCCGACATCACTAATCCCTAACTTAAAATGATATATTACATCAGGAATAACAGTTACGGTTGCATTTAATAATTTAGTAAAGCCATCATATTGAAAAGTAAACGGTAATTCTAATTTCGCAATATCATCTCTATAGGTATTCATCGTTTCCTTATTCCATGGAATATTTGGTATATAATATTCACTATTTGTTACATGATTGATATAGTCTACCGTAATAGGAATGTTTTTATCTCCATTTAAAACTGCTATATTTTCTGATTTCTTTGTTATCGTGTTTGTTACTAAAAATATAAATGTATCGTTCACATTTTTATGTACATATTCAGGATATTCTTCTGAAGCAAAGAAAAAATTAAATTGAATTTTATCAGTTTTCGAAATTAAATCAAATTCAAACAAAGCTGTATCATAACAGCCTTTATTACCAGATATTCTGTTTATATCTGGATCACTCATAAAATTTACTTTTGTGCTTTTTTGAGTATCAGTATTTGGTCCAATGGCGTTTTTAACATAACCATTACTCATGATAACTCCTTCAGGTATAATATCATTATAATCCAATTTGCACTTAAATTCTCCAAAAGAATTAGGACTACCTTTAATTGATACATTACTTACAATAATATTTTCAGAATCTCCTAGTAAAATCGACATTAGCTCTTCCGCAGTAAGGGCTTCTTTAATTTTCAATTGACTTTGAGCAGGCTGAGTAAAAGCAATTATCTGAATAATTATAAAAAAATGAGAATATTTTACAAGAGATGAGGTTATTTGCTTAATCAAAGGGGTTGTCTTTTATTATAGACTTGGGAAGATACAATTTTATAGAAGCTAATACAGTTATTAGTATTGAATTTTTAAATACTATTCCTTTACCACTATTATAGTTGCTTTAACACCTGTCATTAAATTCCAGACTTGAGAAGTAACAATACTTCCATCTGCATCAATCACTCTGAATTGTGCAGTATTAGGTCCTGATGTACCTTGGTTCAATGCTAAAAAATCTATTTCATTAAAACCATCTATTAAATCTACGTTGATACCTTTAAAATAACCTTTTAGTGAAATTACTTCCTCCACTACCACTCCATTTACCAGAACACGTACTTTATCACCATCTACATATTCATGATCTCTACATTCAATGCTTAAAAAGGTTCCTTTAGTTTTAAAATCACCTAAATATTGATCTTTCTGATAACTAGCATTTATTTCTTTATCCTTCCAACGTTTTTCTAACTCAACGCCTGCATCCATTAAATCAGATTTATATTCCATATAAAATGGTTTGGGTTCCGTTAATGGGTTATTTAAATCAACTATGGGTATTTTTAACTCCCCTTGTTTCTTAATAGGTTTTGGAATAGGAGTTTCTTTCTTGTCAGCAGGGATAGCAATTCCTTTTTTTGTACTAGAATCTAACCCCTGCTGCGCATACAAGGATGTAGAAAATAAAAAACAAAATATCAGAATAAGAAATGTTTTCATGTGTTGAATTAATTAAGATTATAAAGCTACTTAAAAATTATCAAATACAATGCCATTTAACATATCCTTAAAAAATTGAATTATCAGGCACTTCTTTTTCTTTAAATAAAGAATGTGTATCATTTAAATGAATGATTTTTTTAAGACCAAACCTAATCTCTTTACGTCTCCAATTACTACTATTTGGGTGATAAACCTGATACTCAGTGCTTACCAGTTTAGATAACTTTTGTGATACTAAGGTTTTATAGGTACGCGTACTTGAATTAATGTAGTAATCAAATTTTCTATATCCCAGAAACTCTTCAAATTCCTTGTGATATTTTAAATCCCACCATCCATATAACCAAAAGCCAAACTTCGTCTGTTCTTTTATGTTTCTACGAAATAAGTAATGTAGTGATGATTGAAAAGGAATTGGGTTATATAAAGTAACCTCATAAGCCATAGATTCATCATTGGTAATTTCCTCCATTAGCTTATAAAAAGCACCTTTAAATGTATCAAAACTACCAATTAATGGTCTAGTACTTTTAAAACCATCTTCATAATCAAACTCATTATGATGTGGAGATTCAAGTATAAATAATACTTTTTTATATGTGAGGTTTTCTTTTCTTTTAAAGTGTACTTGCTGGTTGTGTATACAAAAGGTCCAGTTTTTAACTAAATGTTCTTGTCGGAAAAATTTACTTTTCACCACAATAAAATCGTTCTCTACAATAAAAAAACGTTCATCTATTTTTGATTCATCAATATAGCTAGCTTCCTGTTCCGTAATACTCGCTATACGTTGCCCTTTTCTATTATATAAAGGTATTGTTTTTATAATATTCATCGTACAAATTAGCTAAGTTTATAATATCCACATTTTAAATAGGCTCCTTCAGGAAAACTATCAATTACCGGATGGTCACTATCATGATATGTATTATCCAAGACTTTAAATTCACGAGACCCATTCTGAATTTCTGCTTCACAAATATCAAAAAAGTTATCGGCTAAAACTCTTGATGAACAAGAAGCTAATATCAATAACCCTCCTTTAGCTGTTAAAGATGTTCCTAATCGTGCTAAACGTGAATAACTATGTATAGCCTTATCAACTTCTTTTGCGCTTTTAGCAAACGATGGTGGATCAATTACAACTACATCAAAAGTTTTTCCTTGTTTTATTAAATCATGCAAACCAACAAAAGCATCTATAGCCATTGTTTTATGAGTACCAGTATATTCATTTAGTTTTCCGTTTTGGACTGCCATTTCTAATGCTTGTGCGCTAATATCTAAACTAGTTACTTCACTAGCTCCATTAGCCAATGCATGAACAGAAAATCCTCCTGCATATGAAAATACATCTAATACTGACTTTCCTTTTGAAAGCTCTCCTACCCTTCTTCTATTTTCTCTATGATCTAAAAAGTAACCTGTTTTATGTCCGTAAATTACATTTGCAGAAAAATTAACTCCGTGTTCCTTAAAAAGAACCACATTGTCATCTAATTTCCCATAGATTATCTGACCTTCCTTTAATCCGTATGTGTTTTTACTTTTTTGAACATTTCTACTTAATCGTAACACTACAGTTTTACAACCGCTAAATTCAATTAAATGAGGAAGTATTGCGCTTAAATAAGGAAACCAAATTGCAGAGTATAACTTCACTACTAATACATCTGCATATACATCTGCTATAAAACCTGGAAAACCATCTGCTTCACCATAAATAAATCGATAACTATTGGTGTCCGTTTCTAAAAGTTCTTTTCTAATGGCATATACTGACTCAATTCGGTTTTTAAAAAATTCAGAATCTAGTTTCGCAGGTTTACCATAGTGCAATAATTTTATTTTAATTGGTGAATTTGGATCATATAAACCACAGGCTAAAAATTTGTTTTTCTTATTATCATAAATTACAACAACATCACCAGAATTAGCTTCAACACTTTGTTTTACAATACTATCCTCAAACACCCATGGATGTCTTTTCTTCACCATGCGCTCTGCTTTAGGACGAAGTTTTACGGAAATGACTTTTGTAAGTATTTTAGGTAATGCTATCATATATGTCTTTACTTATAGAAACTCAAAAATAAACATATATACGATACATTTCATGTATTTATTAAGAGATTAATAATCTTCGAATAAAAAAAGCCCCACATATCTGTGAGGCTTTTTTTTAATCTCTACTTTAAAATAGATTATTGAATAAAAAATTATTCTTTCACCAGTCTTTTGGTTATTTGATTTGTATCATCTTTAATAGTAACGATATAAACAGCGCTTTGAAGATTTTGAATATTAATACTCTTCTCTACTCCCATATCTGTTAAATCTGAAGTAATCACTAACCTTCCGGCTAGATCATATATTTTAACTTCATTTAACTTTAATTGGCTTGGGTTCGCTATAAATAAGCTGTTTTTAGCAGGGTTAGGATAAACTGTAATTCCTGATGTTTCAAGGTAATTATCATTAATTCCTAAAGGCTGTGCCGAGAATTTTAAATCATCTAAAGCAATATCAGAAAAATGACTTGCTCCTGTAATTGCACGCATTCTTATTTTTACCACTTGCCCTGTATAAGGAGATAAATCAACTGAAGCTAAATTCCAAACATCCCCTCCTTGATCTCCAGAAAATGGTGTAATAACATCTGAAATCCAGTTTCCAGAAGAAAAGATATCAACATGTAAACTACCTACAGAAGACCCGTACATATGGTATCCAAATTCAAAGTCATAATCTACGTCTAAATCTATACAACCACTCTCTAAAATTGCAGTGCTTCCAAAGCAATTTGACCCTTCAGTATAAATATAGTTTCCTGCTCCTGTTCCTGGGTTATAATCAACACTTGGTCCTGTAGCAGTTGAAGCAGTTCCTCCTTCATCAACTCTCCAGTCGATACTATCTTCACTACCATTGGTTAAATTATTCCATAAACCGCTTAAAGCACAGACTGTAGTACCACAATCACTTGATGTACCACAAAGAGTTTCTGCCTCAAAATCGTCATTAAAACCAGTTGCAATAGCACCTGCAACAATGGTTATGTATGATGGTTTTGTTTCTGTGTTATTTCCAGTGGCATTAGTTGTAGTCAACTCTACCGTATATGTACCTGCTGCAGTAAATTCTACCTGAGGGTTTTGAGATGAAGCATCAGTTCCTCCAACATAGTTAAAAGTCGCTGGAGTAATAGTCCACGACCAAGTTAATGGTGTAAAAGCTGTATAATCTCTAAACAGAAAAGTGTTTCCTAAACACCCACTAGTAGTATTCACATCAAAACAAGCTACTGGAGCAATACTCCCTGGATCTTTTAAATCACTTTTCCAAAGTCCTTGCCCATAAGTACCTGCGTAAATTTTATTTTCACACACTTCAGTTGCATACTGAATTTCTAATTCGGTAATTTCTAAATTCGGTAAATTAGTTAAATATGGAGTCCAATCAGCTTGATTATTATCTTTATAATAAACACCTACATCCATACCTACATACATAGCACCTACTGTACTAGTTTTATCAATTACTATAGTATTTAAGGAAATATTTGGCAGTGATCCTGAAATATCTACCCAACTTCCACCACTGTTAGTTGATTCATAAATATTATTATTTAAGGCAATAAAAACATGCGTAGGGTCAGTGGGGTCAATTTCAATATCTTCTGGTTCATTTGCAACCGGTAAGTTAGCCCCTATATCAGTCCAAAACGGACTAATAGTAGTCGCGTTAATAGAGTAATATAATTTATTATCATATCTAGAAACATATACTACATTACTATTAGAAGGTGCAATGGCCAAATCTCTAATATTACTAGTACCGGTAAAAGTAGATATCTTAGTCCAAACTACAGACGTAGCTATAGGAGTTTTTACATCATCAGAACGCCATACATTATCATATCCTACAAACATTCTTGCAGGTGTGTTTGGATCTAATTTATAAGGAGTTACCCATGAACCACCTTCCGTAATACCATTTGCTCCTTCTTCAGCTATAGTTTCAAAACTATTTCCATTATCCCTAGATCGTCTGATATCTCCATAATACAGTGCACCATAAATATAATCTGCATCGGTAGGATCAATTGCACATTCCATTCCATCACCTCCAATTTCTGTTCTAAATGAATCATCTCTACTTATTGCAGTTCCATTATCTTGATATCCATTAATCACTAAGCCATTAGTAGTTTGAGAAACTCCAATTTTATATACCTGGGCAATTGCTAAACCACTACTTAAATCAGACCAATTTATTCCGTTATTAGTTGATGTATATAACCCACCATCATTACCATTATATAGTGCACCATTATGTGGCGAAAACTCTAAAGCATGATGATCTGCATGTACACCTGCATAATATGGAGGTCCTACAATTTCTCTTGCCCAATAAGAAACACAAGTCATTGTTGTACCACCATTTATTGATTTCCATAAATTTATTCCACCTGTGTAAATTATATCAGCATCAGTAGGATCAGCAGCAATAACAATATCATAAGATGATTGACCTCTGGCATCAGAACCATCAGTTGCGTATCCCATTATGTTAGGTGTTGTAGTACGGGTAGTAAAATCTGTCCCACTATTAATTGAACGATAAATACCCACTAAACCAGTTCCACCACCTGCTAATAAATACACCCAATCTGGTTGATCTGGAGATACTGCTATAGCTATTCTTTGCGCTCCTGCAGGTACACCTGAGGTTATTTCTATCCAGGTAGCTCCACCATCCGTAGATTTGTGAAATTCAGTTCCAGCTGCATAAACAATACTTGAATTCGTAGGGTGATAAGTAAGATCTCTTAAATTAACCCCAGTAAAATTTGAAGCTGTCCATGTAGTTCCTCCGTTTGTAGTTCTATAAACATATCCATTAGTAGCAGAAGCTAACATTTTATCTGGATCAGTTGGATCCATGATTAATTCATTTATGGTTCTATTACCCATAGTTGAGTTATGCGCAAACCAATTATTCCCTCCATCAACACTTTTCCATACCCCATATCCTGGAGCGTCATAAGAATCACGATCACCAGTAGCAATATACATAGTAGTTGGTATCGTTGGGTGGATTACAATACTAGATACACCAAGCCTTGTCAATCCTCCAGAAAATTCTGCCCATGTAGCTCCATTATCAGTAGTTTTCCATACTCCTCCCGAGGGAGCACCCACAAAAATAGTGTTAGGATCAGTAGGATGAAAAGTAATACATGTTAATCTTCCATTACCATTTATTTGAGTAGTTCCATTAGAAGGTGCTGGTGTTGGACCAACTATTTCCCATGTTCCAGTACCTGGATCATATGTTCTTGATGATTGACCATTACTCAGTTGCGCTCTATTATACTTTTCAATTTCAGTTAAGGTATGACCATCAGCTGGAAAATTACCATTTTCATCCACTCTAGCTTCCCAATAATGTTCCCATCGTTTAAATTGCTTAATACCTGATCCCTTAGGTATTTTATCCTGCCCTTGCATTACTGATTCGTAATAAATATTAAAATCACGTTGAATATCATTAAAATTATACCCATGATCGTATATCATATTTTGCCATTTATCTTGAGAAAAAGAGTAAGTAATGGTCAAAAGCATTAAAATAAGTGTGTATTTTTTTTTCATATTTTCATTTTAAGTAATAGAACAAATATATAGCATTTATTTTAAAAAAAACTTCAATGTTATATATCAAACAAAAAGCTCTCAAAAATGAGAGCTTTTATAAATTTAAAAAAAAATGGTTGTTTTACAACTTTACTTTTTCATTTTTATAATTGAATAAATGATCAACTTCCATTTCTTGAACTTTACCAAGTTTTGCTAAGGCTTTCATGTCAACATCATTTTTGTTTCCGATAACCAAAACATTGTATTTTTCACCTTTAATATTGGTATTGAAAAACTCTTTTAAGTCTTCCATAGTCATATCTTTAATGGTGTTATACATTGCCTCTCTGTTGTCATTCTCTATTCCTAGTTTTTGCAAACGTTCATATGACCAAAAAATGTTAGACTTGGTAATACGTTGTGCTGCAATTTTCTTTAATGTTGCTGCTTTTGCTGCTTCAAATTGCTCCGTAGCTGCTGGCATGTCATTCATTAAGTCCATCATAGCATTTACTGCCTGTTCCATTTTATTTGCTTGAGTACCTACATAAGCCATTACATAGTTTGCTTCTCCTTTTTTAGATGCATTTCTATAACTAGAAAAAGCTGAATAAGCTAATGATTTAGATTCTCTAATTTCTTGGAATACAATTGAAGATAAACCACTACCAAAATATGTGTTAAACAAAGTTGAAGCTGCAATATTCTCAGGTTTAAAAGGTTCTCCTTTTGCTAATAAAAGCATCTCCGCTTGTACCATATCATAATCAACATAATACACATTTCCACCTGTATCGTTTTGAATATATTCTGTAGCCGTAGGATATTCTTTTAAATCAGCTGAAATTTTATGGTTATTATTTAAAGCCGTTACAGCCGCTGAAACATCTTTACCATAATAGAAAACACGTTGTTTATAGTTACGTAAATCTTTTACTAAAGAAACCAACTCTTTTGGATTAATAGTTTCAAGTTCATCTAATTGAAAGATATTACGTAAACGTGAGTTTTCACCATATTGTCCGTAATTATATAAACCTCCCCAAAGGATATTTCCTTTTTGTGATTTATTATCTTCTCTACCTTTAGCTATTTTTTCTACATATTTATTGTAGGTCTCTTGATTAGCAATTGCATTTTCCCATAAGTGCTCTAATAAAGCTAAACCTTCATTTAAATTTTCTTTTAAACCACTAATTCCTACATATGACTTATCATTAGCTGCACTTACATGATAATCTATCCCTAATTTGTAAAACTCTTTTTTAAGTTGTTCAGGAGTATATTTATCAGTTCCTAAATAATCAAGGTATCCAACTGCTAAACCTAATTTTTTATCATTGTCTTTACCCATGTCGAAAATGATATTCAAATCGAATAAGTCATTATTCTTATTTTCAACATATGATACCTCTACTCCATTTTCTAAAGTAGTTTTTTTCAATTCTTTATTATAATCAATAAATAATGGAGAAATATCTTTTGAATCAATCTTTTGAAAATTTTGCACAAAGTCAGACTCTTTACCTCTATTTAAGTTTACTGGAGTGATACCAGGGTTCTTAACTTTTGTAATATTCTTATCTTCACCTTTACGCTTGTAGGTAACTACGTAATTGTTATTATAAAATGAGTTTGCAAACGTTACCAATTCTTCTTTTGTTATTTTTTTCAATTCATCTAAAAAAGCAACTTTATTAGTCCAGTTTTCATGATGTATAAACGCATTGTAATACGCACTAGCTAAAGCCGTATTATTTTCATATTGACGTGTTTGAGATAATTTCATATCATTTATTACAGCCTCTATCATCCATTCATCAAATTCCCCTTTTTTTAATTTTTCAATTTGAGCTAATAATAAACCTTTAACTTCATCTAAAGTTTGACCTTCTTTAGGCGAACCTGTAAATTGATGGTATCCGTAATCGTTTAAAAATGTTGGAGAACATCCACCACGTTGAACTGCTTGTTTTTGATTTAAATTTAAATCAATTAAACCAGCGTTACCATTAGCTAAAATCATATCTGCTAAAGTCAATAACCTTTCTTCTTTAGTCCCAATTGCTCCTGAACGGAAAGCTATAGATATACTTTCTGCAGTTGGCCCAAATACTTCACTCGTAATTGGAGCTGTGATTGGTTCTTCCTTTGGTAATTCTGGGTGAACAACTTCTTTACGTTCCATTTTTCCAAAAGCATTATCAACCAATGTAATAGTTTCATCAAAATCAAAATCACCAACTAAAACTACTGCCATGTTATTTGGTACGTAGTACTTATTAAAATAATTATGAATATCGACCATTGAAGGATTCTTTAAATGCTCCGCAGTACCAATAGTAGACTGTTGTCCATATGGGTGATTTGGAAATAAATCCTTTAACATAGCTGCATAAACTTTTCTAAAGTCATTGTCCTGCCCTCTGTTAAATTCTTCAAATACAGCTTCTAACTCGGTATGAAATAAACGCAAAACTAATTCACTAAAACGCTCACTTTCTACAGTTAACCACTTTTCTAACTCGTTAGCTGGAATCTTATTTTTATAAACTGTTTCTTCAAACCAAGTATGTGCGTTTGTACCTTCAGCTCCTAATGAGCTAATCATCTTTGGGTATTCATTTGCAATAGAATGATTAGACGCCTCTAAAGATGCCTCATCAATTTGTTTATATAAAGCTAACTTTTTTGCAGGATCTTGTTCTGCTCTGTGTTGCTCATATAAATCAGCAATTTTATCTAAATGTACTTTTTCTACTTCCCAGTCAGCAGTACCAATTTCATGAGTTCCTTTAAATACCATATGCTCTAAATAATGAGCTAATCCTGTTGATTCTTTAGGATCATAATTAGATCCTGCACGTACAGCTATATAAGTTTGAACTTTAGGTTCTTCAGTATTTTTACTTAAATATACCTTTAACCCATTATCCAAGGTATACAAACGTAACCCTGTAGGATCATTATCTACCGTTTCATACGCATATCCTTTTGTATCTTTTTGCTGATTTACCGCATAGGACGTTTCTTGACTTACATCGCTTGAAGAGTCAGATTTCTTACAACTTATTACTAAAAGACATAGTAATAAGAGGCTTGCTAATTTTTTCATTTAAAAATTGATTTAGTTGTTTTTAAAAATAGGCATAAAAAAAACGCTATCATAAACATGATAGCGTTTTAACTAAATTTTATATAAAATTAAGCTTTCACACCTAATACTTCAGCAACTTTAGCTCCAATTTCTGCAGGAGAGTTCACAACATGAATTCCACAAGATTTCATAATAGCTTTTTTAGCTTGAGCAGTATCATCAGAACCACCAACAATAGCACCAGCATGCCCCATTGTTCTACCAGCAGGAGCAGTTTCTCCAGCGATAAAACCTACAACAGGTTTTTTACTTCCACTAGCTCTGTACCAGTTTGCAGCATCAGCTTCTAACTGACCTCCAATTTCACCAATCATAACAACTGCTTCAGTTTCTGGGTCATTGATTAATAACTCAACCGCTTCTTTAGTTGTAGTTCCAATAATTGGATCACCACCTATACCAATTGCAGTTGTGATTCCTAATCCTTCACGAACAACTTGATCAGCAGCTTCATACGTTAAAGTACCTGATTTAGATACGATTCCAACATTTCCTTTTTTGAATACAAAACCTGGCATAATACCAACCTTTGCTTCACCTGGAGTAATAACTCCTGGGCAGTTTGGTCCAATTAAACGAGCGTTACTAGCTTTTACATATGCATTAGCCTTGATCATATCAGCAACTGGAATACCTTCAGTAATAGTAATAATTACTTTAATACCTGCATCAGTAGCTTCCATAATTGCATCAGCAGCAAATGCTGGCGGTACAAAAATAATAGTAGTATCAGCTCCAACTTTTTCAACAGCTTCTTGAACAGTATTAAATACTGGTTTACCTAAGTGCTCTTGTCCTCCTTTACCTGGAGTAACTCCACCAACAACATTTGTTCCATAATCAATCATTTGACCAGCATGGAATGTTCCTTCACTACCTGTGAAACCTTGAACTATAATTTTTGAATCTTTATTTACTAAAACACTCATTTTTTTGATTTTTTTATAATTGTTACAAATGTAATTTTTTCTAGCGAATGTTTTCCTTTTTTACTTGGAAAATTTCATTGATAAATAAGCATTATTATCAATTGCCATTTCATCAGCCATTTGACTCATTTCATGGCACTTATACAACTTACTGTCTTTAATTTCCCAAATTGATATGAAATGAGCAAAGCTTATTTCTTCTTCAGGATTCTCTAAGGTTACCGCATAATACGTGTACCGAATGGTTACAAAGTTATCCTCAGCAATTAAATGACTAATTTCAATTCTTAATTCTTTAAAAGATTTTGAAACTCTATCACCATGATTGAGAATATCCTGATAGTTAAATTTCCTAAAACCTGTACTACTACTCCAATACATCTCACATTCAGGGTGAATAAACTCTTTTAATAACTCAGGGTTTTTATAAAAATCTGACTCATAAAATGATTGAACTAGCTCTTTTGGATTCATACAATTATTTCATTTTTTTAATTATCTCAGGCAACTTTCTAATATATGCCATTTCTTTAAAACGCTCTCTAGCCTCAACAGCTGGAGAGCCAAAATATTTTTTATTTTCATCCGTAGAGTGCCCTAAACCAGACTGTGCAAAAATTTCTGTTCCTTTTGCAATAGTAATTCCGCTTTTAACACCTACTTGTCCCCAAAGAATAACCTCATCTTCAACAACAACACATCCTGCTACCCCAACTTGAGAAGCTAATAAACAGTTTTTACCAATAATTGTATCATGACCAATTTGAACTTGATTATCCATTTTTGTTCCTGAACCAATAGTTGTAGAAGCTGTAACCCCCCTATCAATAGTACATAGGGCTCCTATATCAACATTATCCTGAATAACTACATTACCACCCGAAATTAACTTGTCTCTAAACTCTAGTCTACTTTTATAATAAAAAGCATCACCTCCTAAAACAGTTCCTGAATGTATGGTAACATTATTTCCTATTACTGTATTGTCATAAATTGACACATTAGCATGAATTAAACAATTATCGCCAATACTAACATTATTACCTAAAAATACATTAGGCTGAATTATCGTATTCTTTCCTTTTTTAACTGTAGGCGCAATAGCTTGAACCGCCGCTTCAAAAGGTTTAAAGTAATTTGTTAACTTGTTAAAATCACGAAAAGGATCATCAGAAATCAATAATGCTTTTCCTTTAGGACATGCAACTTCTTTATTAATCAATACAACAGTTGCTACAGAATTTAATGCCGCATCATAATATTTAGGGTGATCAACAAAAACAATATCCCCTGCAGTTACCACATGGATTTCATTCATTCCCAGAACAGGGAAATTATCAGCTCCAATATAATTTGCGTTAATAATTGTTGCTATTTGTTTTAAAGTATGTGATTGAGGAAATTTCATTATTCCTTAACTCTTTCTTTATACGTTCCTTTTTCTGTTTCCACTTTAATTTTATCACCTTCATTAATAAATAAAGGCACATTTACAGTTGCTCCAGATTCTACTGTTGCAGGCTTCGTTGCATTTGTAGCTGTATTACCTTTTACACCAGGTTCAGTATGTGTTACTTCTAAAATAACAGTTGCTGGCATGTCGACAGACAAAGGCATTTCATCTTCAGCATTAATTAAAACTGTAACCACTTCTCCTTCTTTTAATAACCCCGGAGCATCTAACGATTTTTTCTCTAAAGTAATTTGGTTATAATCTTCTATATTCATAAAATGGAATGTATCTCCTTCTGGGTATAAAAATTGAAATTTTTTCGTTTCTACACGAACATCATCTAATTTTCTTCCTGAAGGGAAAGTATTATCAATTACTTTTCCAGAAGTTACACTCTTTAATTTTGTACGTACAAAAGCAGGTCCTTTTCCTGGTTTTACATGTAAGAATTCTATGATTTTATAGATATCATTATTATATCTAATACACAATCCGTTTCTTATATCTGATGTAGTTGCCATAATTTTATTTTTTTAGTTTGATTTAAAGTACCCTTTCATAATTCCACGCTTTGAATTTTTAATAAACATTAAAATTTCATCACGCTCTTTAGAAGCTGTCATTTCTGCTTCTATTACAGATGCAGCTTGGGTATTGTTATGTTTCCCTTGATAAAGGATTCTATATATGTTTTGGATTTCTCTGATTTTTTCAATTTCATATCCTCTTCTACGTAAACCAACTGAATTGATTCCCACGTAAGAAATTGGTTCTCTTGCAGCTTTTACATACGGAGGAACATCTTTACGTACTAAAGTACCCCCAGTTACGAAAGCATGATTTCCAATTGAACAAAATTGATGTACAGCAACCATTCCTGCTAAAATAACATTATCACCAACAGTTATATGTCCTGCTAAAGTAGTATTATTAGAAAAGATACAATTATCTCCTACAATACAATCATGAGCAATATGACAGTAAGCCATTATCAAACAGTTATTACCAACAACCGTTTTCATTTTGTCGGTAGTTCCTCTGTTAATAGTAACACATTCACGAATAGTTACATTATCACCAATTTCAGCGGTAGTATCTTCATCATTATATTTCAAATCTTGAGGTACTGCAGAAATTACTGCCCCTGGAAAAATTCTACAATTTTTACCAATTCTAGCGCCTTCCATAATGGTTACGTTAGATCCTATCCAAGTTCCTTCTCCAATAATTACATTGTTATGAATAGTAGTAAACGGCTCAATAACAACATTTCTTGCTATTTTAGCTCCTGGGTGTACGTATGCTAATGGTTGATTCATATCGTTATTATTTTTTTGCTATTTGTGCCATCATTTCAGCTTCTGCAACTACTTTTCCATTTGCATAAGCATAGGCTTGCATATGACATATCCCTCTACGAATAGGGGAAATTAAGCTACAGTGAAAAAATAAAGTGTCACCTGGTAAAACTTTTTGTTTGAATTTAACATTATCTATTTTCATAAAAAATGTTAGGTAATTTTCAGGATCTGGCACAGTACTTAATACTAGTATTCCACCTGTTTGAGCCATTGCCTCTACTTGTAATACTCCAGGCATTACCGGTGCATCAGGAAAATGTCCCACGAAGAACGGTTCGTTCATCGTTACATTTTTCATTCCCACAACATGAGTATCAGAAAGTTCTAATATTCTGTCGATTAATAAAAAAGGCGGTCTGTGAGGCAACATATCCATAATTTTATGGATATCCATTAATGGTGGCTGATTAATATCATAGACAGGAACAGCATTACGGCGTTCTTTTTTTATGATTTTCGCCATTTTTTTGGCGAATTCTGTATTTACAAAATGACCTGGCTTTGTAGCGATAACCTTCCCTCTAATACGAGTTCCAATTAAAGCCAAATCACCAATTACATCTAATAATTTATGACGAGCTGCTTCATTTGGATGATGTAAAGTTAAGTTATCTAAAATACCATTAGATTTAACCGCTACATCAGTTTTATCAAAAGCTTTCTTTAACTTCTCCATTGTTACAGTAGATATTTCTTTATCTACATACACAATTGCATTATTTAAATCACCACCTTTAATTAATCCGTGATCTAACAAAGCCTCTATTTCATGTAAAAAACTAAATGTTCTTGAATCAGAAATTTCAGCTTTAAAATCAGAAAGTTTTTTTAAACTCGCGTTTTGAGTACCTAATACCTCAGTACCATAATCAACCATTGTAGTCACCTGATACTCATCAGAAGGCATAATCATTACCTCACAACCAGAAGCTTCATCAGTATAGGTAATAATATCTTTTACGATATACTCATCTCTTTCTTTATCTTGTTCAACAATACCTGCTTTTTCTATTGCTTCAACGAAATATTTTGAAGAACCATCCATAATAGGTGGTTCAGGAGAATTCATTTCTATCAAACAGTTATCAACCTCTAATCCAACTAAAGCAGCTAACACATGCTCAGAAGTATTTATTTGAATCCCTTTACTTTCAAGATTAGTACCTCTTTGTGTTTCGGTAACATACTCAGCTTTAGCTTGTATTACCGGATTTCCTTCTAAATCAGTTCTAGAAAAAGCATATCCATGATTTTCAGCTGCTGGTTTAAATGTTAATATAACTTCTTTACCTGTATGAAGTCCAATTCCTTTTAAAGTAACTTCACTTTGAAGTGTTCTTTGTTTTACAACAGTATTACTCATTGTTGTTTATTTTTTTTTCTAATTTATTTAGTTGACTTACTATTTTTGGTAAGTTCTTAAAATGTACATATGATTTTACGTAATTACCGTAATCTATTGCTGGTGACCCATATAATTTCTCACCATCTTTTACACGATGACCAATACCTGTTTGTGCCTGAACTCTAACTTTGTTCCCTATAGTCATATGTCCTGCAACACCTACTTGACCTCCAAACAAACAATATTTTCCAATTTTAGTTGAACCAGCAATTCCTGTTTGAGCAGCAATTACAGTATGTGAACCAATCTCTACATTATGCGCTATATGTACTTGATTATCTAGCTTTACACCTCTACGAATAATTGTAGCACCTAAAGTTGCTCTATCAATAGTTGCAGCAGCTCCTACTTCTACATTATCTTCTAAAATTACATTTCCAATATGTGGTATCTTCTGAAATTCACCGTTTTCATCTGGCGCATATCCAAAACCATCAACTCCTACTATTGCTCCACTATTAATAACACAGTTATTTCCGA
>Ga0209291_1001199_pt1 | contig 23625 bp, 28 predicted proteins | sample GOMGulsemesocosm_FD_184633 | JGI IMG/M metagenome (GOLD analysis project Ga0209291, IMG submission 184633) | Methane-oxidizing microbial communities from mesocosms in the Gulf of Mexico - GOM9B Gulf of Mexico (SPAdes) (version 2) | ecosystem: Environmental > Aquatic > Marine > Cold seeps...
ATGGCTTGGAAGCGTGTTAAGCACCCAAGTGAAATCGTAAATGTTGGTGACGAAATCCAAGTTAAAGTACTTAAATTCGACCGTGAGCGTACTCGTGTATCTCTAGGTATGAAGCAGTTAGGTGAAGATCCATGGGTAGCAATTGCTAAGCGTTACCCTGAAGGCGCTAAACTTACTGGTCGTGTAACTAACTTAACAGATTACGGTTGTTTTGTTGAAATCCAAGAAGGCGTTGAAGGTTTAGTTCACGTTTCTGAAATGGATTGGACTAACAAAAACATCCACCCATCTAAAGTTGTTAACTTAGGTGACACTGTAGAAGTTATGGTATTAGAAATTGACGAAGAACGTCGTCGTATTTCTTTAGGCCTTAAACAGTGTATCGCTAACCCTTGGGAAGAGTTCGCTAAGAACTTCAACAAAGGCGATAAAGTATCAGGTAAGATCAAGTCAATTACTGACTTTGGTATCTTCATTGGTCTTGACGGCGGTATTGATGGTCTTGTTCACTTATCTGATATTTCATGGGCTGGCGGCGAAGAAGCTGTTCGTGAATACAAAAAAGGTGATGAAATCTCAGCTGTAGTACTTCAAGTTGACCCTGAACGTGAACGTATTTCTTTAGGTGTTAAACAAACTGAAGATGATCCGTTTAATCAGTACCTTGCAGATACTAAGAAAGGTGCTATTGTTACAGGTAAGGTTATTGAAGTAGATGCTAAAGGCGCTAAGATTGAATTAGCTGAAGGCGTTGAAGGATACCTACGTGTATCTGATATTTCACGTGAGCGTATCGAAGATGCGTCAACTGAATTATCTGTTGGTGATAGTGTTGAAACTAAGTTTATGGGTGTGGATCGTAAGAACCGTGCTATTAGCTTATCAATCAAAGCTAAAGACCAAGCAGACGAGCGTGAAGCTATGGATAACCTAAACCAAGTTGAAGAAACTGGTTTAAGTGCAATGGCTGCTGCGTTTAAAAACGCTAAAAACTAATTTAGTCACTTGAAGGTGAGAAGTGCTTGAAATATATCACTTCTCTTTGTTTAAAATCCATTGGTGAGGAGTAATTTATTACTTCAAGCTAGTGAACACTGGAGGTCGAATGACCAAGTCTGAACTTATTGAAAGATTAGCGGATAAATTAAGTCATTTATCGGCGAAAGATGTTGAACAATCTATTAAAGAAATCTTAGAAATGATGGCGCAAACCTTGTCAAAAGGTGAGCGTATTGAAATTCGAGGTTTTGGTAGTTTTTCATTACATTTTCGTGCACCTCGTGTAGGACGTAACCCTAAAACTGGCGAATCAGTTGAGTTGGCGGGAAAATACGTTCCTCATTTTAAACCTGGAAAAGAATTACGTGAAAGAGTTAATCTTTCATTAGCGTAATTGATAAATTATTTATAAAAAGGCATGCTATAATGGCATGCCTTTTTTTTATTTAATTTCTGCCATAGGTAACTCATTTTGCGTGTTATTATTACAGCGATTACGTTTTTTATATTATTAGCGATTGCTTTTATTTTCGGTAGTCAAAACGAACAAACGATAACGTTGAATTATCTTATTGCTCGTGCTGAACTTCCAGTTGCTACTGCGGTAAGTCTATTTACAATATTAGGCTTTATACTGGGTTTATTATTTTCATTATTATGGAAATTTGTTCGAATGATAAAGCCTAAAAATCAACCTTCTAAAGAGTCTATGTAACGCCTTTATGTTAGAACTACTTTTCTTACTGCTCCCTGTTGCTATGGGCTATGGCTGGTTCATGGGACGCAATAGCGTCAAACAAAATGATCATTCTGCGAAACAAGCATTATCGATTAAGTATTCGACAGGTTTAAATTATTTATTGTCGAACCAACAAGATAAAGCTATCGATTACCTACTAGAAGCGCTTAAAGTTGAAGATGATACAGTTGAAGCTCATTTTGCTATGGCTAATCTATTTCGTCGTCGAGGAGAGCTTGATCGAGCTTTAAAGGTACATGAACATTTAGTTAGACAAAAACATCTGCCCTCAAAAGACAAACAACAAGCAGCTTATGAGCTTGGTAAAGATTTCTTCAGTGCCGGTTTATATGACCGTGCTGAAGTTATGTTTGAAAAACTTCTTAAGTCAAAGCACTTCGGCCTAAAATCACTTGATTACTTAATGCGCATTTATCAATCAACCAAAGATTGGTCTAATGGCATCAGCCATAAAAAAGCGATAATAAAAACGAGAGATAAAAAACTTCTACATAATTTAGCTAACTTTTATTGCGAACTAGCTACGAGTGCATTAGAAGAAGACAACTTCATTGAAGTAATTGAATTACTTGAATTAGCTTTGACCTATGATGCCAATTCTTGTCGTGCGAATTGGCTACTTGCACAAATTTATGAAAATCATAAGCAATACAATGAAGCATGTCGATGTTATCAAGATATCTATCATCAAGATAAAGAGTTTTTCCCTGATGTTATTGATAAAATGCATCATTGTTACCATCAATTAGATGCTGATGACGAATATTTTAGGTTTATCAAAAAAGTCTATGATGAAACTGCCTCATCAAGTGCATTAATCAAGTATCTTAGCCATATTGAAGATAAATATGGCAAAGTAAAAGCTAAAGAATTCATCTTGTTAGCGCTTAAGAAGCGCCCAACAATTAAGGGTTTTAAACACTTTGTTAAAATGCAAATGTCAAATGCCCCGGAGCAAGATAACACTGAAAATCTAGATATGATTAAAGAGTTAATTGGTTCGTATTTGAACTTAAAGCCCCGCTATAGTTGCCGCACTTGTGGTTTCAATAGCAGTAAACACTATTGGGCGTGCCCATCGTGCCATGATTGGGAACAATTAAAACCTGTGCGTGGCCTCGAAGGTGAATGATTACTTTATTTGTAGTTAAGTTTTGAAAATGCACGACACAATATTCACCGTTTCTCATTAGTTTATAGTTTAATAGGCACGTTAAAGAATTAAAGAATTAAAGAATTAAAGAATTAAAGAATTAAAGAATTAAAGAATTAAAGAATTAAAGAATTAAAGAATTAAAGAAAGGAAATAAAATGAATGATGCAAGAGTAGTTGTAGCGCTCGATTTTGATAACAAAGCTGATGCTTTAGCTTTTGTAGATAAAATTCAGCCAAGTGATTGTCGCCTCAAAATAGGCAAAGAAATGTTTACTTATTTAGGGCCTGAATTTGTAAAAGAGCTTACTCTTAGAGGTTTTGATGTCTTTTTGGATTTAAAATTTCATGATATTCCTAATACGGTGGCAAAAGCCGTAACTGCCGCAGCTGAACTTGGTGTTTGGATGGTTAATGTACATGCCAGTGGTGGGCGTGAAATGATGTTAAAAGCCAAACAAGCGCTAGAAGTATATGGCGATAAGGCCCCTTTACTCATAGCTGTTACCGTTTTGACCAGTATGGGTGAAGAAGATCTATTGGGACTTGGTATCACTAAATCACCAGCAGAGCAGGTTAATGCACTGGCAACTTTAGCAAAAGATGCCGGTTTAGATGGTGTTGTTTGTTCTGCTTGGGAAGCCGAATCTTTGAAGACAAGCTTAGGCTCAGACTTTAAATTAGTTACGCCTGGAATCCGTCCAGCCGGTGCTGCTAGTGATGATCAAAAACGTATCATGACCCCCGAGCAAGCTATTAATGTTGGTGTTGATTATCTAGTTATTGGAAGACCTATAACTAAAGCTGAAAACCCTCAACAAGTTTTACAATCTATTAATGAGTCGCTTGTGTAATTCATGGTAATAAAAATCTTAGATTGATTGACAAATATCTGATCGGATCCTAAACCTATTAACGTCTCATTAATATATTTTAAATTTTTGAGATTTAATGGATATCACTTAAAAGGAATCAATCATGAAAAATATTTCTACAATACTATTTTATTGTTTAGTACTTACTTTATCTTCATTCAGCCATGCTGATTATGTAAAAGAAAAGAGTAATGAAAGTAACAATCAATCTATGACCGATGTATCTGATTACCGAGTTGATATAAACACTGCTGACGCAAGCGCTTTATCTTTATTGAAGGGCATTGGTAAGAAAAAGGCAAAGGCGATAGTGAAATATCGAAATATTAACGGCATGTTTACCTCCGTTGAGGATTTATTAAAAGTTAACGGTATTGGCAAACAAATATTGAACATGAATAAAAAAATGTTAAGTATATAATATTGAAAGACTAGGTAAGCTGATGTTATCTAGTCTTTTCATTAAAAAGTGAATATTTACAATTATCTAAAGCCGTAATTATATTTTAGGCATAAAAAAAGAGCCTAGGCTCTTTTTTAGTAAAAAATGTAACTAAAGTTTTGGAACTCTAATTTTCTTCTCTGGTGATTGGCGGTAAATAATTAACGTTTTACCAATCACTTGAACTTTTAGCGATGATGTTTCACGACAAATAGCTTCAACAATTAAAGCTTTAGTCTCACGGTCATCTGTTGGAATTTTAATTTTGATTAATTCATGATGATTTAAAGAATAATCAATTTCGGCAACTACTGCCTCTGTTAAGCCGTTGCTACCCATTAAAACCACTGGTTTCAGTGAGTGAGCAAGACCTTTTAAATACTGTATTTGTTTTTTATTTAGGCTCATTAACAATTTTCGTTACAAGTTAGCTTGAATTAATAGTATTTTACCTCCATCTACTCTGTAATACTAATAAAACGTGCAATCGTTTTGCATTCTTAGCAAATTAATAAAGTTAAATTAATGAGTAAAAAAAAATTAAGTAATAGTAGCACTCGTTGGATGCAAGAGCATTTTGACGATGAGTATGTAAAAAAAGCCCAGAAACTTGGTGTTCGTTCTCGTGCTTTTTTTAAAATAGAAGAAATCAACAATAAAGATAAATTGATCAAAAAAGGTATGAAAGTGGTCGATTTAGGAGCTGCACCAGGCGGATGGTCAGAATATGCGGTTAAAGCTGTTGGAGAAAATGGGCAAATTATTGCCTGTGATATTCTTTCAATGGACCCAATTGCAGGTGTTGATTTTTTGCAAGGTGATTTTAGAGAAGAGCCTGTTCTTGACGCACTATTAACCCGTATTGGAGGCAAAGATATTGACGTTGTAATGTCTGATATGGCAGCAAACTTTACGGGAAATGATGGAGCTGATGCAGCAAGAAGCATGTACCTTGTGGAACTAGCATTCGATATGTGCTCTCAGGTGTTGAAGAAAAATGGCTCTTTTGTTGTAAAGGTTTTTCAAGGAGCAGGATTTGAACAGTTTATGAAAGACGTACGAGCGGCGTTTAAAACAGTAAAAACTCGTAAACCAGACTCCTCGCGTGCACGTTCACGCGAAGTTTATCTGGTTGCGACCGGATTTAAATAGCTCCGGACGATAAATTATAGTAAATTACTACCCATCAGTTTAAGGATTTAAACTGATTTCAGAACTAGTCAGTATTTATACACTAGTTATAGTAATAGTTAAGTACGGTTCATTTATAGTTACAAGAGGTCATTAAGTTGAGCGATATGGCGAAAAATCTTATTTTATGGTTGGTAATAGCGGTTGTTTTAATGTCGGTATTCCAAGGGTTCACTCCGAGCGCGAGCAGAGATCAGCAAGTTGATTACACTCGTTTCATTCAAGATGTCCGTCAAGGGCAAATACGTGATGTTGTTGTTGGAAGAGATGGCGTTATTAATGGCACCAAAAGAAGTGGAGAAGCGTTTGTTACCGTTATCCCTGGTCTTCATGATGGCGATTTAATTAATGACTTGGTAAAGCAAGGTGTTAATGCTTCAGGTGAATTACCTGAAGAAACCAGCTTCTTAACGACTATCTTCATTTCTTGGTTCCCAATGATTCTATTAATTGGTGTCTGGATTTTCTTTATGCGCCAAATGCAAGGTGGTGGCGGTAAAGGCGCTATGTCTTTTGGTAAATCTAAAGCGAAGCTATTAAGTGAAGATCAAATAAAGACTACTTTTGTCGATGTTGCCGGTTGTGACGAAGCTAAAGAAGAAGTTTCTGAGCTTGTTGATTATTTAAAAGAGCCGACAAAATTTCAAAAACTCGGCGGGCGTATTCCTTCAGGCGTATTACTAGTAGGCCAACCTGGAACAGGTAAAACCTTATTAGCTAAGGCAATTGCTGGTGAAGCAAAAGTACCATTCTTTACTATTTCAGGTTCTGATTTCGTAGAAATGTTTGTTGGTGTTGGTGCATCACGTGTACGAGATATGTTTGAACAAGCAAAAAAATCAGCTCCATGTATTATCTTTATTGATGAAATTGATGCTGTTGGTCGCCAGCGTGGCGCAGGTATGGGCGGTGGACACGATGAACGTGAACAAACCCTTAACCAAATGCTTGTAGAAATGGATGGCTTTGAAGGTAATGAAGGCGTTATTGTTATTGCCGCTACTAACCGTCCAGATGTATTAGACCCTGCATTATTACGACCTGGCCGCTTTGACCGTCAAGTTACTGTTGGTCTACCTGATATTCGTGGTCGTGAACAAATATTAAAAGTTCATATGCGTAAAGTACCACTTGGGGAAGATGTTAAAGCTTCGGTTATTGCTAGAGGTACGCCGGGTATGTCTGGCGCAGACTTAGCTAACTTAGTAAACGAAGCTGCGCTATTCGCTGCACGCGCTACACGCCGTACGGTATCAATGGATGAGTTTGAAAAAGCTAAAGATAAAATCTTAATGGGTGCTGAGCGTCGTTCAATGGTTATGGGCGAAGAAGAAAAAGCAATGACTGCTTATCATGAAGCAGGTCATGCAATTGTAGGCCGTTTAGTTCCGGATCATGATCCTGTTTATAAGGTAAGTATTATTCCTCGTGGTCGCGCTTTGGGTGTAACTATGTATTTACCGGAACAAGACAGATTTAGCCATAGTAAACAGCACTTAGAAAGTAATATTTCGTCACTTTATGGTGGTCGTATTGCGGAAGAGATGATTTATGGTTTTGAAAAAGTTTCTACGGGTGCATCCAACGATATTGAACGCGCTACACAGCTTGCACGTAAAATGGTTACCCAATGGGGTTTCTCACAAAAATTGGGACCCATGTTATTTGCTGAAGAAGAAGGTGAAGTATTTTTAGGTCGTTCATCATCTAAATCATTAAATATGTCTGATGATACAGCACAAGCTATTGATATTGAAATTAAAACGTTTGTTGATCGCAACTATCAACGTGCAGAAAAAATACTAAATGATAATCGTGATATTTTAGAGTCGATGAAAGAAGCATTAATGCACTATGAAACTATTGATGCAAGGCAAATTGATGACTTAATGGAGCGTAGAGAAGTTCGTCCACCAATGGCTGAATGGGATAATCACTCAGATTCAAACAAGCCGCCAAAAGCTGGAAATAGTGCTTCTTCGGACAATAATGAAGAGAGTACTGAAAAAAGAAATCAAACTGCGCCTGACTTAGATAAACCTACAGACGTATCAGCTGAGTAACAATTCACTAATATAATAAAAGCCTCGACTATCGAGGCTTTATTTTATAAAAGCTAATTTACTTTAAGTTAGTTTTCATAAAATAATAAATACATTCATGGTTAGAGAATACTAAGATAAAGAGTTAAGTCTTGTTAAAAAATCTACTTTGCGCACAACATTCCCTCAATATAGAATCACCGCAGGTGATGGGTATATTAAATGTTACTCCTGACTCTTTTTCTGATGGTGGAAAATTTTCTGCTATAGATGTTGCTCTAAAACAAACAGAGCAAATGATTGTCGATGGCGCTACTATCATTGACATTGGCGGTGAATCAACCCGACCAGGTGCTAAAGATGTTTCTGAACAAGATGAATTAGCACGTGTTATCCCTGTATTAAAAGCAATCACTAAACGTTTTGATGTCATAGTGTCTATCGATACCAGTAAAGCTGCTGTTATGTCTGAAGCTATAACTTATGGTGCAGGAATCATTAACGATGTTAGAGCGTTACAAAATGAAGGGTGTTTGCATACCATTGCACAAAGTAATGATGTCGCCGTATGTTTAATGCATATGCAAGGACTTCCGAGAACTATGCAACACCAACCCCAATATCATGATCTTATTGGTGATATAAGCTCTTTTTTCCAACAGCGTATTGCTGTTTGTGAACAAGCTGGTATTTCTTCATCAAGGTTAATGTTAGATCCCGGTTTTGGGTTTGGGAAATCATTAGAGCAAAATTATAACTTGTTAGCTGAAATGCATAAATTCCAGTCGTTGAATTTACCCATACTTGCAGGTCTTTCAAGAAAGTCTATGATAGGTAATTTACTTAATCGTGATGTAAATGAACGTCTGGCAGGGAGTTTAGCTACTGCTCTTATTGCAGCGCAGCAAGGTGCTCAAATTATCAGAGTTCATGATGTTAAAGAAACTGTTGATGTATTAAAAGTATTACATGCTACAAATAAAAATTAAAAATTAAAAATTAACAAATAATAATTAATAAATAAACGCACTAATAAAGTAAAAGCAAAGGACAATTTAAATGTCAGAAAGAAGATATTTTGGAACAGACGGTGTTCGTGGTTTAGTCGGGCAATACCCTATCACGGCCGAGTTTGTCATGAAGTTGGGGTATGCTGCAGGTCGAGTACTTGCAGCACAAGGCACTAAAAAGGTACTAATTGGTAAAGATACTCGCATTTCGGGTTACATGCTTGAGTCAGCCCTCGAGGCTGGATTTTCTGCAGCGGGTATTGATATTGGCTTATTAGGGCCAATGCCTACACCAGGTATTGCTTATCTTACAAAAACGTTTCGTGCAGAAGCAGGAATCGTAATCAGTGCTTCTCACAATCCATTTTATGATAATGGTATAAAATTCTTCTCGCAAAATGGTGAAAAACTTCCTGATGATGTTGAATTGGCTATTGAAGCTGAATTAGATAATCAAATGGGCTGCGTAGACTCTGCTAACTTAGGTAAAGCAACGCGTATCGACGATGCTGCTGGTCGCTATATAGAGTTTTGTAAAAGTAACTTCCCTAGTCAATTTTCATTAAATAATTTAAAAATAGTCGTTGATTGTGCACATGGTGCAACTTATCACATAGCGCCTAATGTATTTCGTGAATTAGGTGCTGAAGTTATCGAGATAGGTACTGCACCAAACGGTACGAATATTAATGATGGTTGTGGCGCAACTTCAATGGACGCTATCAGTAAAGCTGTTGTAGAACATAAAGCTGATTTAGGAATAGCTTTAGACGGTGATGGTGATCGTCTGATGATGGTTGATCATACCGGTTATGTTCTTGACGGTGATGAATGTGTTTATGTGATTGCATCTAATGATCTAAAGAACGGTACTATTCGCGGTGGTGTAGTTGGTACTTTGATGAGTAATATGGGCCTTGAAATTGCTCTTGCTGATATGGGCGTACCTTTTGCTCGTAGTAAAGTAGGTGACCGTTATGTCATGGAAATGCTTAATAAAAAAGGATGGCAACTTGGCGCAGAAAATTCAGGCCATGTGATTAACTTAAAACATACATCAACCGGTGATGGTATAATTGCAGCGTTAAATGTATTAACTGCGGTTTGTAGTGGAGATAAAAATCTCAATGAACTTCGTCAAGGAATGACCAAATTACCTCAAATATTAGTCAATGTAAGGTTTACAGGTGATAACGACCCAATAGTTGCACAAAATGTTGTTGCTGCTGTTCATGCAGTTAATGAGAAACTAAATGGACGTGGACGTGTATTGTTACGTAAATCAGGTACAGAGCCTTTGATTAGAGTTATGGTGGAAGGTCCTGAACTACAGGAAGTTACCGACTTAGCAAATGAAATTGCTGATGCTGTAAGAAGTGCTTGTTAAGCAAAAAAATTACTATTCGGTGGAATTATAAGCAAATGAACAAGATATTAAGTTAAATACTTGTATCTTGTCCGTAGGTTAGTTAATATCTCGCCGCTTTAATTAGGAAAGATAAATGAAAAGAAACGCAATTGTAGCCGCAAACTGGAAAATGAATGGAAGTTTGTCGTTAATAAAAGAAATGGTTTCAGGATTAAATAGTGTAGAACTAGCTGAAAATGTTAATGTTGTCGTTTGTCCTAGCTTTCCTTTTTTATCGGCTTTTGCTTTAAATGCTGAAAATCAAAGCTTGCAACAGAGCATCTATTTAGGTGCACAAAACGTAAGTGAACATAAAAGCGGAGCATACACCGGTGAAATTTCAACGGATATGCTTAATGAAGTTAATGCAAACTATGTTATTGTTGGGCACTCTGAACGCAGAAGTTTATACAAAGAAACAAGTACGCAAGTAGCTCACAAAGTAAAAACGGTACTCACTGCAGGTCTAACACCTATCTTATGTATCGGTGAAAGCGAAGCTGAAAGAACTGCAGAGCAAACAGAGACAGTATTAGCTTCTCAATTACAGCCGGTAATTGATGAAATTGGTATAGAAAAATTTATTGATGTTGTTATTGCTTACGAACCCGTTTGGGCAATAGGTACAGGAAAAACAGCATCACCAGAAATGGCACAAGCAACACACTTATTTATTCGTCAGTTTTTAGCTAACGCTGATAAACATGTCGCGGATAAAGTGCCATTATTATACGGTGGTAGCGTAAATGCAGCTAACTGTGAAGAATTATTTGCACAATCTGATATTGACGGTGGTCTTATCGGTGGTGCTAGTTTAAAAGTCGACGAATTTAAAATAATTTGCTCGTCAGCCAAAGGATCATAAAATGTTGTATCAAGTTTTAATCATCACATATTTAATCGTTTCAATTTGTTTGATTGGTCTCGTATTAATCCAGCAAGGTAAAGGCGCGGACATGGGAGCTTCTTTTGGTGCTGGCTCTTCAGCTACAATTTTCGGTTCAAGTGGTTCAGGTAACTTCTTAACAAAAGCAACTACATGGTTAGCCATTGCATTTTTTGTTATCAGCTTAGTATTAGGTAACTTAACAGCGAACAAAATTAAGTCTACTGACGAATGGAATAATTTAGCTACACCAGTTGAGCAAACTATTCCAACAGATTCAGCAATTCCAAGTGAAAGTGCTGAGCCGAAAAAAGCAGTGGAAAATAGTGATGTACCAAGTGCTACTGAAGAATCAGATAGCGACGTACCAAACTAAAGTTTAACAAATGCAGATGTGGCGGAATTGGTAGACGCGCCACCTTGAGGGGGTGGTGACTTAGGTCGTGAGAGTTCGAGTCTCTCCATCTGCACCAAATTAAAAGCCTGTAACTCAATGAGTTACAGGCTTTCTTGTTTTTAATGGTATATTTTTAACTTATTTCAGTGATAACTGTTTATCTATATCTGATATTACAGACCTCATTAACATCCCCTAGGTAAAACATACTGGCAAATGTAATTTTTGAAATTTTCGTCAGTTACTTTTTCCATCCCTCAAACGATGTTCTTTCTTTATCTTGGTTGAATTGAGTTGCCTTATTTACTTTATCAGTAGGATTTTTCTTATCAGTATTATTAGCAAATATTATGTTAGAGTAATTATACATATCACAAGTTCTTCAAACAGAACTATAACAGTGGGCGGATTTCGCATCAATAGCGGTTTAGTCCAAGCAATATTGCCTCCTATTTAGGCTGTATATATCTAATCGGAGTACTTGGTTATAATGGAAGTTGTATTTAAAATACTCGTCATTGGTATTTTCGCGACAGTAATAATGGATCTGTGGGCTACTTTCTCTAATCGCGTGCTTAAGCTTCCTAGAACTAATTGGGCGATGGTTGGAAGATGGCTCGGTCATATTCCAAATGGAAAGTTTATCCATAACCCTATTGGGAATTCATCAGAAGTAAAATACGAAAATAGCTTAGGTTGGGCGTTTCATTATTTTATTGGTGTAGTATATGCGACTCTATATTTTGCTTTGGTTGTGTGGGGCTTTGAAGGGCGCTCGACATTATTAATTGCTTGGCTCTTCGGTTTAATAACTATTTTATCTCCATGGCTTATATTACAACCTGCTTTAGGGTTAGGGGTTTGTGCTATCAAAGCAGCTAATCCTCACATGGTTAGGATTCAAAATTTCGCTATACATTCAATATTTGGTATAGCCCTATATTTGGGGTGGCAGCTGTTCAACATAAATCTAGCCAATTAATGCAGTAACCTCAAATGTTTGCTAGCTACCATTATGTTCTACATTTTATAAAATACTTCACCCGCCTTTGTTGAGGTGTTACTTGCACCTCATCAATTGATTGTCTTTTCAGTAATAAGTCAGTTAACGTTCATAAGAACGTCGAGCATTTTAAAGCTGTTTTATTAAAGTTATGGTTCGTATTCATATCTCTATTGGATTACTATTTTCTAGTATAGTTATGAGTGGGAATGGGTATGCTAAAGGTACCCCATCTGTAGAAGGGCATTATTGCGGAGAAAGTCCGCCAACTTTATTTACTCTTTTAACTGAGGGATTAAATAGACTTGTAGTATTCTGCTATTTTTTTAAACATTTGTTTTATTTCTAGAGAATGCTCAATCTCTCTTAATTCCAATATTTTATTTTGGGCTTTAAGATATGCTTGTTCAAAAGTTTTATTATCAATCGTAATATCAGTTTTTTTCTGTTTACCATTTACGTGAATTTGAATGTGGAAAATACTTTTTACTGAACCGCTTTTATTTTTTGATGTTCGTTTTAGCCCTATAACAGTACCATCAGGGTGAAATATTTTATTTATATCTAATTCCATACGTATTTTGCGATATAGCCTTTTTTGAGAAATTTCTTTTTGTCTTTTGTCGGCTAAAATTTTGGCTTTGTCTCCATACTTGGCAATAGAAAAGTATTCTTGAATACCCAGAACTTTATCTTGGACTCTATATCGTTTAATGTTTTGTTTATTTGGATGCGCCATGACAGTCATAAAACTAATTTTACCTACGTTTATTATAATTAATAATACATTGCTTATTCCTTAAGCTTATAAAATAACTAAAATCTAAATGTTTATTCTTAAATATAGAACAAAAACATGGCCAATACATACTTCCTTGAAAATTAATCCTAAGGTGTTACTGTAGATTTGTCTCAGGGTAATATTGAGATCACAGGTCGTTCAAGTTGGGAATATAACAGTTGGCGAGGCTACATTTCTCTTAAAAGTTTAGCAAACGATTCAAAGCCTCTTAATAGGGAATGAAGTTTATTTGGCGTAGGGGTCATTTAAACTTTATATAATCATAAAAAGGACAGTCAGATGACAAACAAAAAAATAATAATTTCACTAATCGTTGTATCAGTAATTTTAACATTTAAGTCTTTCAGCGCTTACGCAAATAATTGTTCAATATCTATTAATTCAAAAGAGTCTATTAAGTGTTTACAAAGAAAAATATCAAAACTTGAAAAGCAACTTGCTAAAAATAATAAATCTCAAATAGTTTTACCGAAGGGAGCAATTGTAGAGTTTCAAGCCAAAATTTGTCCAACGGGTTGGGAGGAATACCAAATAAATAAAAATGGTATTGTTAATTTAAATATGAATAAAGACATAATTAAGTGTCAAAAATCATAAGGGTAAACAAGTAGTTCAGGTGGAGAAACATACGTTGTTGCCTTTACTCTCTATATGTTAACAAACTATATATTTTCCCACTAACGGGGCGTTATACGGATAATAGAAGAATGCAGAAAATTTTCCTGTTTTGTTTGTTTTTTACACTTTTACAAAGCTTTTCATTAAATGCAGAAGAGCGTAAAGTATCTAAATATATTGAAAAGTTAGGACAAGTTTTATCGCATAGTATTTTTCAACAAAATTCTAAAATTACTCTCAATATTCTCGAACCGTGTAAAGTTGAGTTCAGCTCAGAGTGGGCTAGAGATGTTAGCAAGAGAAAGGGCTTTTATAGCGTAAAAACTTTTGTTGTAGTTGATTTTAAATATAACAATAAAAGTACAACTTTTACTACAGCACATGTAACATCTAAAGATGGACATAGCTTTCAAAGCTGGGGAGATGTAATCGATGTAAACTTAATTGAGAATACTTCAGTAAGAAAGGTTGTTTTATCGACTTCAAATTCTCTGGAAACAGTTTCTAGTTATAGCACTGATTATATTCCCATTGGAGTCGCTGAGCCAGATGACTACAATCAAATATCAGAGTTGTTAAAGGCTATTAACTTAGTTTCTACTCGTTGTAAATTCTTGTAATAAGCGGCACAACTTAAATATAATAGGTTCCGTTTTGTATCTCATTTTAACTAACAATTAAAAACCTCTTCCAGTGGGGGACGTAAAGGATAATTATGCTCAAGCAGCTCGTATTAAGTTCTCTTCTTATAAGCTCACTTTTTTCAACTTCTGCTAAAAGTGATGAGTGTGACATATCTGGTATTTGGAATCACTCAGCTAAACCTGCGAAACTTTTTATAGATTTAAGTAAAGGTGAAATATCAGTTTACGCTCACGAGCTTAATCCAAAATCAATTGGGTTAGTCGTTTTAAAAAGTCTTAAGTTAGGCGCAACGCAATCGTCCTGGAATGCCAAAATGTACAGTGCTGCTGAAGATTCATTTGTTGATGTTCAGATAGCATCTAAAAGCTGTAATCAGCTAAGTATTAGTTTTAGTGGCGAAGAAGTTTTAGGGTTGTTGCGGTAAATAACATATAAAAATCAGCTTGAACGAGGCCAATTAAAATTGACTGGTTTCGCATTGATACAGATAACAACCAGTTATTCTTCTCATAATTGGACTTATGATGAAAGGAAATAACAGTCATGAAACAACATTTGAATATATTTATTATAATTTTTTTATCTGTATCAACTTCAGGATGTGCTAGTTCGACTACAGAAAATATAGATCCTTGGGGAAAAGCTTATAATAGCTCTACGAAGGAGAGGTTTATTCCAGTTGAGCTTTTTACGGGAGCAAAGTGGGATGGTAAACATCAATTAAAACTAAAAGACGTCTCTACTTCTGCTTGTGCGTCTTTCAGTGGAAGACCTTGCGACACTTATGACATTACGGGGCCTTTTAAAACGGAATCGAATAACACTAAAATTGAATGGGCAGGCAATGAAGTATCATATTATCGGAGAACATTTAGCACCAGGCGGATGGGCATGGTTGAATCTTTTTTTACAATTAATAACTCGAAAGATGGTCTGGTAAGAATTTATGATAAACGAAAACAGTGGGGTACCAGAAAATATAGTGGCTTAGGGAGCAAATTCCCACTTGGTTACTGGAAACAAGGTGAAGTGCGTACTTATAATTCGAAAATGCCAACAAGTATTGAAATTATTGAATTAAATGGAGTTGATAATTGCCTTACTTTTCGATGGATAATTGGCAAGGGTGAAGGTAAAAATATGGATAACAATTATACTTTTTGTCCACAACGTGGCTTTGCAAAAATTAGCCACAATAATTAATCTATTGATTCAAGAGAAGTGTAAATCAGCATGAATTTAAATATTAGAGTATAAAAGTTAAACGTGATCAAAAAGCAGTTGGCTTTTTACCCTTTGTCGCTTATTGTAATTAACAATTTTTCGCCTCTTAAATGGGCGTTAGCTTTATATAGAAAGTAGCTGTCTTTTCAGATTGATCAGAAGCTGAAATATCAGTATCACATATATCAAATTAACAGGGCGTTATAAATACAAGGATGATTCGATGAAAACTCTCAGCATAATATTACTATTTATTACTTTTCATTCTACTGCAATGGCTGAAAAAGGCGTCGTTGTTAACATACTGCCAAATAAATTAACTTTATCGATAGATTGTGAAGCACAAGTGAAATTACAACGGTTAAAATCAGAACCAGAAAAGTTTTCGGTTGGCTATTCTTGCAAAAATCAAACAAATGGCAGTTATTACCTGGACTTTCGCTTAAATGATATAGACATCGTAGCCGATTTTAATGATGGCTCATCTAAAGTTGATGTTAATAAAAGCAAATTTAATTTATATACACTTTATGAACTATCAATTGAAAGTAAAGTAGGAGAAAAGTTTAAATTTGTTTCCTACTGCACTGTAGATATCTGCCTTGACTTGGTAGGTAACTATGAAAAAGAAGTTAAAGACTCTATAACATCACAGTTAAAAGGTTAGCTTGTTATAACAAGTCAATTTTAAACCGTTTAATAGAGCGCTATGTAGTAAATCATGAATCGAGCAGAAGCATTAAAGCAAATAGTCACTTTCGGCATTAATAAAGAAGCAGCATACTCAGAATTAGTTCAATTTGAGTACGACTCTCAAATCAAATATTTTATTGTATCTAAGTCTATTTTAGAAAGCGTATTACGGATGTACTTATCAGATAAAATAACAGATGATGGGTTGGAAGAGTGGGCAAGTTTTATCGAATGCCGTGACGATATTGAGTACGAAGCCATAGAAGGCTACATTTATGCTCTTGCGAACCCATATCAAGTCGGGGATATAAACAAAACAAAAATTACTAGAATGGTTCATTTGTTAAAAACTACATAACCAGCCATTCACTTCCCCTTAATGGGGCGTTATATATACAAGGAAGGTTCGTGAACTGTTTAGTCGTATTAGCTCATCCATTAGAAAGTAGCCTTTGCATGCACTTGGCGGATAAAACAATAAACCATTTAAATAAAAAAGGTTATTGTGTAACGGTAAAAAACCTTTATGAAGAAAATTTTAATCCGGTTTTAAACAAATCAGAAAGAAAAAGCTACTACTTAAATAATTTTGATGAGTCTCAGTTAAGTAAGGATATAGAACAACTGAAAAACGTTGAATCTTTGGTTTTAATCTTTCCAACTTGGTGGTTTGGCTTTCCGGCAATTTTAAAAGGTTGGTTTGACCGTGTGTGGGCACCAGGGCATGCTTACGAGCATGCATCTGATTATGGGCCTATTAAGCAGTGCTTAAATAACTTAAAGGAAATGAATGTTGTAACAACACTTGGCTCGCCTTGGTGGGTAGATACTTTTATTTTAAGAAAACCAGTAAAGAAAGTCTTAAAAATTGCTTTACTGGGAGCATGTACAACCAATTGTAAGTTCAAAATGCTATCTTTATATAAAAGTGAAAAGCTTACGGCAGGACAAATTGAGAAGTTTGTTGGTAAGATCGAAGCGACGTTTTAAGAGTAAATTTTATTTAACAAGCGTTTAAAATAGGGCGGTTAACGGGGGATGATATTTAGCCACGTTAGTCCATTTTAGCAAACTATTATCAAGCCCTTAAATAGGGGATATGTTCTAAGAGGGAATTATTTTGAAATTTTGGTGTTTATTTCTTTTTCTAATTAGCTTTAATTTATATTCTCAGTCTTTTGTAAACAAAGACGATGGTATTCATGTAAGCGATCAAACTTTTCCATGGGAGTTAGTTATTGATAGAGGGAAAATTTTAGGTTGTGTATACGAAAACAGATTTTATTCACTTGGCTCTATTTTGATTCTTGAGTCATTACCTAGAAAGTGCGGGTTAGCTACAGATAGAAATGGTGTTTGGGAGCAACTTTCAGAGACGGAATTAGCACTTTATAAAGAGAGTATTGAAACTCAACAAGATCTAAAAAGAGAATCAACATACATTGGCAGCGATCCTATTAATAGAGAAGAAGCTCGTTTAATTAGGTATTTACGTCGCGCTAAAGAATTGGCGGATAAACGTCAAAATTAAAAGCTGATAAGGCACTTAAACAAGAACTATACCTGTTGGCTGTATGTTGCTTAGCTACACATGTTAGTCAATTATAACTTGCCTCTTTATTGGGCGTTAGGCTTTCTATATTACTGATGAAAATGGATATTATGACAAATAAAAACACTAAATTAGAAAAAGTAGGGTTTGTTTTAGTTCTACTTATAGTTTTGTTACAGGCTTTTTATGGTACTTTTTCTTTCATTGACCCTGCTAGCTTTTCTACTGTCAGAGGCACAGAGCTCTTTTCCAGTATGGATGCAGATTGGGTGAAAATATATGGTTCACGTACCATTTTTATTACCCTAATTTTTGGCTATCTTTTATATACACGAAATTATGTGGTTTTAATGTGGGGAGCATTATTTGCGGTTGTAATGCCAATTACTGACGGATTACTTGCATATGAAGCTCAAGCACCATTTAAGGTTGTTGCTAAACATATCGCGACTATTTTTTACTTATTATTAATATTCGTCATCTTCAAAAAAGTTATTGCTCAAAAATCTTAACGAAATACTCAACTAGCGCGAATAAAAGTTTGTCGATAGAGGATAATTGGCGCTTGAGTACAAAGCATTATTAGTTGGCCAATTTCAGTATGTCCAACTATTTAAATTCCACTGATGATATCTCCAGATGTTTTTCTGATTTTAAACTTTTGTCAATGTAAGCAATTATATATAAAGCGTCTATATTTATATTTAGTTGCTAAATCAAAAGTATATTGGAGCGTCAATGGACTTCTTTAAAAAAATGTCAGTTAAATTTAAAATCTTACTTATTCCCGCCGTTGGCTCTATTGGTTTTATCGTTTATTTGTCCATAAGTATGTATACGTCAAGTCAAGCTGTTGATTTATTGGATAATGCACAAAATGTCCGTTTTCCATTATTACAAACTTCAGAAAGAAGCTTAGTATTACTCGATAAAATAAAGAAAACGTTAAGTGATGCTGTAGCTGAAGGTGAATCTGAGCTTTTAGATGAAGCTAATGATATGGCTGCCCAAGTTAAGAGCAGTTTCAAAGCCGCAGCTGGATTTGATAAAGTAACAGCAAATGATATACGAGCTTTAGAGAAACTGTTTGACAGTTATTATCAGTTGGCTCATAAAATGTCTTCTGAAATGGTAGAGGGCACAGCTGATTTTTCTACAATCTCTACGCGTAGCAAAAAAATGTCGGAAAAGTTAATTAGTCTTCAGAATAAGTTAAATCAGTTTCAAAAATCCCAAATGTCATCTTTCACCAACGCTTTTACTCAAGTTAATGAAAAAGCTGAAGCTACAATTATTATTGGTATGGTTATGGCCATAGTCATCATAGTATTGCTTTTCACGGTATCAATCTCTATTAGTAATGCCATTCGTTACAACTTGGCAAAAGTAGTTGACTCTTTTAAGGGGATTGCTCAAGAAAATGGGGATTTAACCGTTCGAATACAAACAAATAGTCAAGATGAAATAGGTGAGCTTGTTTTTTGGTTTAACTCTTTTATGGATAAACTGCAAAAAGTGATCAAGCAAATAGTTGAAACAGCAAAACCTTTAGCAGAAACCGCCTCTACAGTAGATGAACTATCAGAGTCATCAAAGTCCACTGCTGAGCAGCAAATGCAAACTGTTGAGCAGTCTTTATTATCTGTCAACGAAATGAGTCAGAGTGTAGCTTCTATTACTAACAATGCTTCTGATGCTGCAAATGCAGCAAAAAATGCGAATAAAGAAGCCGATACCGGGCATCAAGTCGTTAATGAAACCATATTAGGCATTCAGGATTTATCTGAAAATATTGCTGAATCAGCAATGGCAATATTAAAACTACAGGAAGATACAAACCAGGTTAACCAAGTTCTAGAAGTGATAAAAAGTATTGCCGAACAAACGAATTTATTAGCCCTTAATGCGGCGATTGAAGCGGCAAGAGCAGGGGAGCAGGGGCGAGGTTTTGCTGTAGTTGCTGATGAAGTACGTAGCTTAGCTTCTAGGACTCAAGATTCAACAAAAGAAATTAATGAAATACTGATTAAATTACAAGAAGCTGCTCAATCTGCAGTTTCAACAATGGAGAGCAGTAAGGCTCAAGTTGAAAACAGTGTTTCTCGAGCAAATGAAGCTGGTAAGTGTCTTTCTGTTATTACTGAAACCGTTAATGTTATATCTGATATGAATAGTCAGATAGCTGTGGCTACAGAAGAGCAACACAAAATTTCTACTTTAATGGTAGATCATGTGGAAGACATTAAGAAAAGAGCCGAAGAAGCATCTGGAGCTTCTGACCAAATGAATTCAGTTAGCCACCGGTTAGCCTCTCTTGCTTCAGAGCAAGAACAAATCACTAAGCTTTTTAAAGTTTAATTTATCTTAGCCCTGAAATAAGAGTCAAAATGTTTATAGTGAATGTAGGTTATATTTTTGTTAAATAAAAAGCTTTTTGGTGTCGAATTGGCTTATAGGCCTTTGGTAATATTTAGAGTCGCTTACATCATATTTATGCTGATATGCATGCTTCTTGTATATGTTGCAATAACCATTGATATTGAGCGTACAAAACTAGATACCGCCGGAGACTTTTCTGCGAGTGTGCAACATTTAGAGGCGACTATTTCTCAACTTGAAACAATGGCAACAATTCTATCTAAATCTATCACTCATAATGTTGATTATGACGACAAAAGTGATAAAGATATTCTCGACTATTTTGAACAACAAGGAGATCTATTTTCTCTGAAATTTATAGATGATAACTATCGTAGTCACTTGTATACCAAACGACCTATCAATAACGAGCAAAAAAGCAGGTTAGAGTTACTTCTTAAAACTGGGGCTTATTTGCCTCATTTTTTACAAGAAGAGAAAATTGAAGAAATAGCTATCCACAATAATTCGCCACAAGCAAAACTGTTATACCCACACAATAACAAAATGTCTAAACAGAACTTCGAAAGTGAGCTGGATAACGAATATTGGCAATTGTTCTGGAAAGTACATCAAAAGAAGAATATTTACTGGAAGCTTATTAAAAGAGGTGAAGAATTAAAGCTATCTTTGACCGTTAGTATATTAGATCCTGTTCAAGGGTTGGTAGGAATTATTCAATTGTTATTCGCCCATGACGCTTTTGATCAAGATATTTATTATCCAGATAGTGCTAGCGCTCTCGTATTATTAACTGAAAATTCACCTCCGTACCTATTGGTTGCGTCTACGAAAGCTAGCGGTGAAGACTTGTCTGATGAACGAACATTTAAATTACAGGTTGGAAGAGAGTTACCTAGTGCAATTCTAGCACTACAAAATTCATTGAAAGGTTGGGTATATCAATCAGATAAATATTTTATGCTTTCAGTGCCACTTTCATCGGCTTTTAATTTCATATATTTAACTGATTCAAAAGAATTTGGCCTGATGTCATCGAGATTGATGCCGTTTGGACTGGCATTAATTGCTTCCCTTATATTTCTTGGAATATTTGTTGAGCGTTTAGTACACAAAAGCTTAACGGCTTTAAAGCAGAAAGATGATACTTTGATGGGTAAAAATCAATTACTCTCAACCACGCTTACTGAACTTGAAGAAACGTACCAAGAGCTGATTCATAGAGAGAAGATAGCATCGCTTGGTAATGTTGTTGCAGGACTCGCTCATCAACTTAATACCCCCTTAAGCATAGCAATTACTGCTGCTTCTTATATCACTGAGTCTAACGAAGAGTTTATAAAGAAGTTTGATTCAGGTCTGAAAAAATCAGAACTAAAAGAGTTTCTGCAAAAGGGGTATGAGTCTTCTTTGCTGGTTAGTAATAATTTAGATAAAACAACCCACTTGGTTGATAACTTTAAATTGTTGTCAAATGATGAATCAGCAGATGAGCTGAACCTATTTAATGTCGTTGAATATACAGAAGCGGTAATACAAGGATTTAAACCTAGGCTGGATGCTCGAAGAATTAAATCTAAAATTAATTCAGAGCAAGGGATTAAAATTTATAACTACCCAATATCTTTTACACAGGTCATTGTGCAGTTGGTAAATAATTCCATGTTACATGGGGTAGAAAGCGGTGGAAGTATAACTATAAATATTTATAAAGGCGAAGCAAAAACAGGAGTTTTTGTTGATATTATTGATGACGGCAAGGGCATTAAAAAAGAAGATATTGACCGTGTGTTTGAGCCCTTTTTTACCTCTAAATGTGTAGCCGAGCAAGTGGGGCTAGGTTTAACAATTGTACATAATTTAATTTTAGGAAAAATGTCAGGGGAAATTAAAGTATCAAGTGAAAGAGGAGAAGGATGTTGCTTTTCACTATATATTCCAAGTCTAACCTAAAGCTATATATTTTGTTATTCAACAATACTATTAGATAAAATTTGCACTTTTTTTTGGGAGGGCTACTCTTTAATTATTAAGATTTTTTAATATTAATAGAAAATGTAAATCTTAATCTTATATTGCTACTAATAAGTTACTAAGGAATTACATATGTTATGTCTCTTTAAAAACAAAAAATGGGCAATCGGGTTAGTTTTTTGCGTTGTTAGCCTCTTAACCATAAATCAAGCTGCTGCAGAAGTTTCTATAGTTGTTCACCCTAGCAACAGTTCAAGTTTTGATAAATCTACGATTAAAAGAATATTTTTGGGGAAATCCAAATCGTTCTCTAATGGCCGGACGGCAATATTACTCAGTGTCAGCCCTAAAGATCCTGCTACTGAAGAATTTAATAAAAAGGTTATTGGTAAGTCGAGTAACCAAGTTAATGCATATTGGTCAAAAATGATATTTACAGGGAAGGGGACCCCGCCGCAGGAAATGATTTCGACAAGTGAAATTATTTCCGCCATTTCTGCAAATCCAGACGCTATTGGCTATATGGACGCTTCCGCGGTAACTGATGCCGTGAAAGTTATTGCAACATTTTAATCTGGGGTGCCAACATGAAAACTTATATTTTAATTGTAATAACTCTAATACTCACTTTTTCATTACCTGCAACTGCGGATATTAAATTTAGTGGCTATGGCTCAATAATTGCCGGGAAAACACTTGGTACAGTCGATGACCCGTTAAACCCAGGTCAAACACGAGATGAAACTCTCACTGCTGATTTTTATGATGTTGGTCAGTATACCAATGACATTACCTTTAATGCCGAATCAATTTTTGCACTTCAGGCAGTAATGGATTTAAATAATGACTTTAAAGTAACAGCACAACTTGTTGCTAAAGGAGTTGATGATTTTGAGCCTGAATTTGATTGGTATTATTTAACTTATCAAGCAACCAATAACCTCACTTTAATGGCTGGTCGACGTAATATTCCAATGTACTACTTTTCAGAATATTCTGAAGTTGGATATGCCTATCCGTGGATGCGTCCACCTTCAAACTTATATTGGTGGCAAGTTACTCAGTTTAATGGCGTGCAAGCGATGTATAATTTTGACTGGGGTGATTACTCCAATACATTCACATTTTTCTATGGTAATGAATATTCAGATGATAACGTAGAAATGTTGTATTACGACAAACTCTATGGAGGTAATGCTCAAACCGTCAATGAATATTGGACTGATATTGCCGGTGTTAACTGGAATATTTCAGGTGACAACTTTGATGTTCGCTTTGTTTATTTTCAAAATGATAGAGATAGAGAAACCATTCAACAAGATGGTAGCATAGATGATTACACCCCTTTCTCTCAAACTTTCCTAGGTTTTGGAGGAAGTGTAGATATTCAACAGCTTACCGTTCTATTTGATTGGAATTTTGTTGAATATGATGATGCTAGAGGGACTGAGTTTCCTACTTATTTAGTTTCACTAGTGTACAATTTTGGGGATTATCAGCCTTATATTTCATATTCAAAAGCTGATCATGAGCGAACAAAAACAGCGTCAGCAACTGAGGATTTAGAAGAGC
>Ga0209291_1001206_pt1 | contig 23556 bp, 19 predicted proteins | sample GOMGulsemesocosm_FD_184633 | JGI IMG/M metagenome (GOLD analysis project Ga0209291, IMG submission 184633) | Methane-oxidizing microbial communities from mesocosms in the Gulf of Mexico - GOM9B Gulf of Mexico (SPAdes) (version 2) | ecosystem: Environmental > Aquatic > Marine > Cold seeps...
TAAATTTGTAGTATGAGTGTACAAGAACAAGTATTAGAAGAGGTTTCCTTAAAAACTAAAGAAACTAAAAACAATGAAATTGTTTTATATAATGATGATGTAAATAGTTTTGATCATGTTATTGATTGTTTGGTTGCTACATGCGGACACAGTCCTTTACAAGCGGAGCAATGTTCTTTAATTATACATTATAATGGAAAATGTACAGTGAAGACAGGAACTTTAAAAGATTTAGAACCACAATGCACTAAATTATTAGAAGCTGGTTTGAGCGCTGAGATAATTTAGATAAAAAATATTTTAAATACATTTTAAAAGCTTCACATATTATATGTGAAGCTTTTTTTATTGGCTTTATTTTAATGTGAAGTACAGCGTTTCATATAAACAAGCTAATTTAATACAATCTATAGATATTGTTGTTTTATCGACAGATAATATAGTATTAAACGAAAAGAATAAAAAAAGAACACTTTCATCTTTAAATTAGGAGTATAAATTTAAAACGCTAATATGGTTGTAGATATTATAAATACTAGCATAACTAGATAGGTTTTTAAATATACTACGCTAAAAGCTATTATTATTTAGTTATTATGTACAAGTAATTATAATTCTTTAAGTAAAATAATTAAAAAAGTAGGGTAACATAATAGTTTTTCGAAGAACTATATAGTAGGTGAGAGCCTTTAATATTGGCTCAGGTTGAATATAGAATAGTGTTTTTGTTTAATTGTTGAGTATTATAATAAATATATAAAGGAATCAATTTGGTGAAAATATTTATAGTAGAAGATGACCCTTGGTATGGTGAAATGATAAAGTATCATTTATCACTAAACCCAGATTATGCTGTGGAATTATTTGACAACGCTAAAGTTTGTTTAAGTAATTTATATAAAAAACCAGATGTAGTTTGTATAGATTATAATTTACCGGACATTAATGGTGAAGAGTTATTTAAGAAAATTAAAAGTCAAGATTCATCTATTACAGTTGTAGTAATTAGCGGGCAAGAAGAAATTAGTATTGCGCTTAGTTTAATTAAAAGTGGAGTATATGATTATATTATAAAAGATGATAATACAAAAGATATACTTTGGAATGTCATACAACGTATTAGAGAAAAAACAAATTTAAAACAAGAGGTAGCAAACCTTAAAAAGGAGTTAGCAACTAAATTTAGTTTTGAGAAGTCCATCATTGGACAGAGTAGTGCAATAAAGAGGTCATTTAGTTTAATTGAAAATGCGGTTAAAACAAATATTAATATTTCAATTACCGGAGAAACGGGAACAGGAAAAGAATTAGTTGCTAAAGCTATACATTATAATAGTGAAAGAAGAAAAAAGAGCTTTGTAGCTATTAATATGGCGGCAATACCTAAAGAGTTAATCGAGAGTGAATTATTTGGGCATGAAAAAGGAGCTTTTACAGGAGCTCATTGTAGAAAAATAGGAAAGTTTGAAGAAGCAGATGGAGGCACTATTTTTCTTGATGAAATAGCCGAACTGGATATTAATATGCAAGTTAAGCTATTGAGAGTGTTGCAGGAACGTGAAATAACTCGTGTAGGGGGGAATAAGAATATAAAAATTAATGTGCGCCTAATTACTGCAACGCATAAAAATTTGATAGAGGAAGTTAAAAAAGGAGTTTTTAGAAAAGATTTATATTATCGTATAATAGGTTTACCTATAGAATTACCACCACTAAGGGATCGTGATAATGATATATTAATATTAGCCAAACATTTTGTAGGTAAATTTTCAGAAGAGAATAAAATGCCCTTACCTATTTTAACTTCAAATGCCAAAAAAAAATTATTAGAATATAATTACCCAGGTAATGTAAGAGAATTAAAATCTATAATTGATTTAGCCTGTGTAATGTGCGATGGTAAAGAAATTGAAGTAAAGGATATTTCTTTTAATTCATTTATTCAGGATGCTCCGTATGCTGCATTGGAAAAAACACTGAGAGCATATAATGTTGAAATAATTAGCCACTTCCTTGATAAATATAGTAATAATGTGATGAAAGTAGCGGATAAACTGGATATAGGAAAATCTACTATTTATAATATGATGAAGTCAGGAGAAATAATAAATAAGTAAAATTATGAAAACAACTTTTCTAACATCGAATCACCCAATCAAGTTAACTAAGGGAGAAAATATTCTTTCGGATGATTCTAAAATAAATGACAGAACTTCGCTATCTGTCGTTTATAAAGAAAGTAAGGCTCATAAAGGTGTAAAAATTCTACTTGTTGAGGATGATAAAATAAATAGATTGTTAGTGAATAATATCTTAAAACGACAAGATATAAATTTAACTAAAGTTAACAATGGAATTGAAGCCATAGAAGTTTTAAAAAAGGAAAAATTTGATTTGATTTTGATGGATATTCAAATGCCAGATATGAATGGTATAGAATCGACAAGTATTATTCGTAATGAATTAAAAATACAAACACCAATTATTGCTTTAACAGCAAATTTGTTTGGATCCGAAATAGATGAGGTAATGGAAGTAGGAATGAATGACTATTTAATTAAACCTTTTAAAGAACAAGATTTGATCAATGTTATAATTAAACACTATAATGTTATTCCAAAGAAAAAGAATACAACATTGATTGTAGCTGTAGTAAATACGACAAAAAACATGTTATATAATTTACAGAAACTTGAAAAAATGAGTAAAGGGAATGTCGACTTTTTAACAAAAATGTGTCACCTTTTTGTTAAAATTACTCCTAGTTATTTAAAACAAATAAATGACTTGTATGAAAAAAGAGATGTTAGTAGTTTAAAAAAACTAGCTCATAAAATGAAGCCAAGTATTGATTATATGGGAATAATCTCTTTAAAGCAAGATATAAGGACTTTAGAGCATTTAAATAATGAAAACTATTCTTTAGAAAGACTGAAATCATTAGTGGAAAATACAACTAATATTCTTACAGAAGTTGTGTTACAAATTAGAAAAAAAGAGCTATCGTAATGTAATTTATACAATAGACCACTTTTCTTAACTATTGAATTAACGCCTCGTAATACATTTTTATAATTAAAATGTATTATGAGGCGTTAATTTTATGTCAATGACTTCTCAAATACGTAGTATAAAGTTCTACTAGAGTTTTATCCATTAAAAATATGTTATAATTTCAAAAAAGTAATCAAATTATTTTTGGTTGCTAGTTGAAAAGTAATTTCCATTTAATGGAGAAAGATGTGTTTTTTGGAATAGATAAATAAGTGTTTTTAGTTTAATCTTTTGATATACAGTAAGGTGTGATGTAGGGTATAGTTTTAGCTTAATACTAAATATAAGTAGTTTAATTAAAATAATAAACATTATGGATCAAATGGAGCAGTTGAAAATTTTTATAGTTGATGACGATGTTTTTTACCAAAGCATTATTGAACAGTATATATATGGTATAGGATATACAGAAGTGAAAAAATTTAATGATGGGTTAAGTTTTCTTGATAGTATTAATGAAAATCCCGATGTAGTTTTTCTAGATTATGTTATGGAAACTCTAACAGGTTATGAGGTATTAAAGAAGATAAAAAGATATAATCCTAATATTTATGTGGTGATGATTTCCAGTCAGAAAGATATTAAAAGAGTAGTAGATACGTTAAAACATGGAGCCTTTGATTATATCCAGAAAAATGAATTAGAAGAAAAAAATGTTAAACAGGTTTTACAGAAAATAGTGGAAGTAAGAGATCATATAAAAAGAACAAAGCCTAATTTTTTCAAACAACTTTTTCAACTTTTTTAATATGAAAAATGTAATAATTTTTGTGTGTACAGTCATTCTTTTTAGTTCTTGTAAAACTTAATATATTAATGGAGCATAAGTCTATGAGAAATGCAGATGTAGCTGTTTTAGATAGTGTCTTTTCATATGATGCAACATATCAATATCATATTAGAAAAAATGATAAAATAAGTATTAGAGACCGTTGCAAAAGAAGAATCTAAACGAGTAATATTCTAAATTTTAATTTTTCAGTTTAAAAATCAATTATTTTTATATTTTTTATTGTTTTTAGAGTGTATATGCTTTTTTTTAAAGCTCATTTTCTCTTAAATTTTAGAATTAGACGCAATTATCCCTGGACTTCGATATAAATTGTAACATATTGCTTCCATCATATTTTGAGTATGCATTTTTTTGAGTCCTCTGTATCTGGCTGTCCCTCCAGAAAACCATCGTTTTATCCCTCCAAAAGTGCGCTCTACTTTAAATCTTGTTTTCCCTATGAGTTTATGTAATTCTAATTGTCTATTTACTCCATGGAATATTTATACTTAATCTTTCCAAAACTGATGGTTGGGTGGAGACTTTTGGCTTAACTATTATAGAGGCTATGGCATATGTAATTCCAGTAATTGTCCCCCCTGTAGGTGGTATTATTGAGTTAGTTGAGGAAAATAAAAATGGATTTTTGGTTGATAGTAGAAATGCCAGGTTACTTCATGAAAAACTAAATATATTATTAAACAATCAAGATGTATATGAAAGAATGGCAATATGCTCTTTAGAGAAAATTCATTTATTTAGTGAAGATGTTTTTGTACAAAAAAAATTAAAGATTTTAAATATAGACGGACTTGTGTAATTAATGGATGTATTTTCCATTAGTTGGATTTATAATTTTCTTTACAGTCTGTAAATAGCTGTTTTACAGGCGTTTTGATTGTGGTTAGGTTTTTGGGATTATATTAAAGAAGGCTTCATTTAAGAACATTGAAATGTAGATTAATAATAACCTTTAATATTATAATTATGGGGGTAAAAATGAACATTGCAATAATAGGGACTGTAGGACTTCCTGCTAATTATGGGGGGTTTGAAACATTAACAGCACACTTAGTAAATCATTTGAGTAATGACTACAATTTAACTGTATACTGCTCCGGTAAAACCTATCCAAAAAAAGAAAGACATACCAATTATAAAGGAGCTCGTTTAAAATATATACCAGTAAAAGCTAATGGTATACAGAGTCTTTTATATGACGCAATATCTATAATACATGCTTTGTTTTATGCCGACATATTATTGATATTAGGAGTTGCTGGAGCTTGGATGCTTCCGTATATTAAAAAATTTACAAATAAAAAAATAATCATATCAATAGACGGTATAGAGTGGAAAAGAAAGAAATGGAATTTCTTTGCGAAATGTTATTTATTTTGGGCCGAAGGTATAGCTGTAAAATATTCTCATATTGATATTTCAGATAATGAGTCCATTCAAGACTACACAGCTATGCGGTATGGTAGTTTGAGTAGAATTATAGAATATGGTGCCGACCATACTATACAAGTAAAACCTAATAATAAGGATAAAAAGGAGTTCCCATTTTTAAAAAAACCATATGCTTTTAAAGTTTGCCGAATAGAACCTGAGAATAATGTACATGAAGTATTGGAGGCTTTTGTGAAGTTATTTAAATATACTATTGTAATAGTTGGTAACTGGAACAATAGTGATTATGGGAAGAGTTTAAAAGATAAGTATAATAATTATGCAAATATTATTTTACTAAATCCTATATACAATCAGCAGAAATTAGATCTATTAAGAGGGAATGCACTTATTTATATACATGGGCATTCTGTAGGAGGAACAAATCTTTCTTTGGTAGAGGCTATGTATTTGGGCTTGCCAATTATTGCGTTTGGAGTGTCTTATAATAGAACAACTACGGAAAATAAAGCATTATATTTTAAAGATCATGTAGATTTAAAAATATTAATTAAAAATACTAAAATAAAAGAATTTAAAGAAATAGGTGAAGGGATGAAGTTAATAGCACATAGGCGTTATACTTGGTCTTTTATAGCAAAAAAATATAAAGAGATTGTAGCGGAGGTAGTAATAATCAAAGATAAAATTTCTGTAAAACCGATAGCTACGCAAATTGAAATATCTAAGCTTCTTGAAATGGGGGTTGGGCATTTAAAGCATCAGCAAACTTTTTTTGAAAAACGTTAAATTTTAATAATTATGGATAGTACTATTCCATATTTCGTAATTCATGTTATTTCATTAGTATTAGTTACGGTTTTAATCTAAAGAATTCCTCGAGGCTCTGCCTCGGGGTTTAACTGAAAAGTTTGAAAAACGGAGAGTTTTTCATAACACTTTTAAAAAGTGTACTTTCGGATAATGAGTGAGCATATTTTAAAAAGGCATAATAAAATTTTATTGCTATATCATTTGGTTTTTCCATTTAAATATCGAAAATCAGTTATAAATAAATAGGCAAGGGGTTAAAAGATATTTGTTTAGAAATTTCAGACCGTTATGAGGTTAATTTTATTGAGATTGGATATGAATCTAATCACGTTCATTTTTTAGTTCAAAGCGTTCCAAATTATTCTGTTTCTAAAATGGTAAGAATGTTAAAAGTATTACAGCGAAACAATTATTTCAAAGATTCCCAGAAATTAAGACAAAACTATGGGGTGGAAATTTTTGGACTAGTGGATTTTATGTAAATACAGTAGGACAGTATTCAAATGAGGAAGTAATTAGAGAATATGTGAAAAATCAAGGTCTTGAAAAAGAATATAAAAAATCACATTCAAATCAACTAACATTGTTTTGATACCTCGATGGCTCTGCCTCGGGGTAGTTCATTGCCAATATACGTAAAATTACTATAAAAATAAGTTTGGTAGATAAACCAAACTTAAGAAAAACACACAATATTCCCGTCCCTTTAGTAGGAGGTGTTTTAGTGGTGATATCATCAATGATAGCATTACTTATATTTCCTGAGGTATGGGATATAGAAAAAAAAATATTCCGAAAATCATTAAATTTTGCTTAAAAATTTTTCAATAGAATTTAATGTCGCTAAGAATTCTGAATATAAATTTATTTTTTTGTTCTTAAGGTCTAATTCAAATTGCGCAGCTATATTGTACTCCTTTTTAAAACCAAATATGTGAATTTTATGCTTCAGCTTATGAACTATTAGTGATGCTGCATTGTATTGTTCATTTTTAAAATCTGTTATAAAAAAAATCTTTTCTAAAGGAAATTCTTTTTTTATAACAGTAATTATTCTTTTTTCAGCAAGCATATCTCCATTAGTTATTTCTTTTATGAATTTTAAATTTGGAATCATCTAATTTTCTTTGATTTAGATTTAGTCATTAACAATATATTCTTCATTTCTATTTCCAGGATTGTCTTTATACCAGTCTTTATTTTGGTCCCCACCAGAAGTAGCCCAATCATTAAAAAAATTATACGCTGCTGTTATGGAAACCGTTTCTAATGGTACTTTAAAATCATGTGTTAAACTAATTGCCCAAGGAAATCCTGTGTTAGAAACAAAATCACCATTTGGATCTCTGTTCAAACCATCTATCTCATACGTTTCTGAACCTAAGTTAGTTACATCGTAATAAGGTAGGTGAATTTCTATATCTCGGTTTTTATCTGATATAATAAACGGATTAAAAGGTGCAGTACCGAGCAAATTTGTATTTAAAGGTTCGGTGAATGAAACAATAATTGTTGTATCATCTTGCATTCTATGAGCATTATCTGTTATAATAATTACAGCATTGTCTTGATTTGTTTCTGTGCCATTGGCATTAAAGCTTAAGTAGCCCTCATATAATTGTTGGTTAGATACGCTTTCAATCTGTGAAGGATCTAATCCATTTATTTCAAAACCAATTCCGTTAACAAAACCGGATCTATGGGATTTTGCAGTACATATAAAATGCATTTCTACAGCTAAATTTTGTGAATTTGTATAAACAATTGTTTGATAATTTAAAGCTACATCATTAAAGTCATAATCTCCAGCTGATGGCCAAAGATCTTCAAATGCAACCGTACCTTCACCATATCTACTTGGTGTATATGTTTCAAAAGAAATTTCGGGATCATTTGGTTTACAATCATCTTTATCAAGTACACCATCATTATCAGTATCTGCGTCTACGTAACTTTCATTTACGACTCTTAAGGTGGTAAGGTCATTAATTGTTCTCTCAAAATCTGTCCCATTACTAGCATTTATACCCCAAGTATATTCCCAGCCACCAGTTACGGTATCCATTATAATTAAATCTGAGCTATTTGCATTATTAGCTAACCAAAGGTTTTGATCGGAATCGAAAGTCATCGATGTTGGTTCAAAAGGTAAATAATCGGCACTAATTCTGGTGCTCTGATAATCATTGTTTTCATCAAGATCTAGCCTATACAATCCTGAAAAGGTACATAAAAATAAAGCCCCATCTTCTGCAAAAACTAAATCGCCCCCACTTAAATCATGCAACCCAATGATATCCCAAGAATCAACGACAGCTCCTGTTTCAGGGTTAATTGTATACAATAAATCCTTTCGAGAAAAATATAATAGATTGTCATTTTTGTTATAGTCAAGTCTCGGTCCTCCCATTTCCAAATCTGCGACCGTATCCCAAGAATTACTATCAATAGAGTAACGCATTAATGGGTGTGGACTACTTTTTCCTATAGAGTATAACAGTTTATTTTCTTGATCTATTGCTGCTGTCCAACTTCCCATTGGCATAGTTGATAAAAAAGTGAAATCACCATTTAGAGGGTCGACATGAAACAATTCGCCAGAACCATTAACACAATACAAAAAATCAAGTGTTTCGCCAGGTGTTCTGCTAGCAGTATTTACCTTTCGATTCAATGCATGATTATAGTTCACCTCATTGTTAACAATTACTACTTTTTCACCTGTCATCACATAACGATCTTTTCTTCTAAGATATACGTTGTCAATGTAGTTTGGAATAGTTGTTGCCACTTTAAGCATGCCATTATAAGGAACCCCTGAACTTATAAATCGATCCATTACATTATTATAAAACAGGTCTTCACTTACTATATCTCCTTCTTGATTTTCAAAAGTTTCTATACCTTTACTCTGAAGCTCTTCAGAATAATTAAAAATATCATATCTTACATTAGGTTCATAATCATAAATTTTAATGACAACTTCCCTATGAGTACTAAAATCAAAACCATCTGGTATGTCTAAATAAAGACCTGATATATTTTCATCTGTATTTGGCTTTATATTATCATAAGTGCATCCTAAAATAAAAAAAACAATAAAAGATATAATTATATGTCGCATTGTGAATAAAATAAAATTAACAACCTATTTATTATTATGTAAAAAATACATCATAAACACATAATAACCTGTTATTTATAGTTGAAGAGAAGATATGTGTCGTTAAGTTGCTTATTATTTAAAACCTAAATACATATCTAATAACTTATATGCCATTTTATCCCACGTAAATAACATAGATCTACTCAACCCTTTTTTAACAAGAAAATCCTTATAAATACGATCCTTGTAAATTTTATTCATAGCTAAAGCTATATCTAAAGGATTTTCAGGATCAATAAGATGAGCTGCATTTTTTGTAACTTCTGGCATAGATGATGAAAAAGATGTTATCACAGGTGTTCCACAAGCCATAGCTTCTATAATTGGTATTCCAAAACCTTCTCGTTTTGAAGGGTACAAAAAAAGGCTACTTAATGAGTAAAAAACAGGTAAATCTTTTTCAGAAACATAACCAACTGATAGAATATGATGAATAAGACCTTGTTCTTTAATTTCCTTTAACATTTTTACAAGCTCATTTTTTGTGTGATGCAATATTACAAGCTTTATATTAATTGGGTTTTCTTTTATAAAGTGTGCAAATGCAATTAATGTATTTTTAGTATTTTTTCTAGGGTCATTACCTCCAATAAAAAAGAAAAAATCATCTGGAAGATTATATTTTAAAATAATATTTTTTTTAATTATGTTACATTTTACTGGTTTAAAATGTTCACTTACTCCATTGTATGCTATTGATATTAAATCTGGTTTTAAAAATCTAAAATATTCTAAAATTTTTATTTTCTCAAAATTTGATACCGTTATAATATTTTTGCATTTATTTATAATTAAAGGCACAATAAATTTTCTGTACATGTTTCCTACTTTATGATAATAAGTCCCATGAATTAAAAAAATATCTAGGATTTTTTTTTCTAGATAAATGATGTCATGTAATGTTAAAATGATTGGGGTTTTTAAAAATATTGGCGCTGTATTACTAGTAGCATGTAATACATCACAACCATATTTTTTGACCGCCTTAGGTAGGAGATATTGTTCCCATATAGGATAACTAACACTAGGTAATAAAATTATCTTGAAATTTGAAGTTTCCTTTATTACAGTTGAATCAGGTCCAGATCTTGTGAAAATAAAATATTCATTTTGTGTATCTATTTTTTGAAGCTGTTTAATTAATTCAATCCCTACACGGTCAATTCCATGTTTATTTTTTCTAAAAATTCGTTGCACTTCAATTCCAATTCGCATAATTGTTAATTATTAAGTGACTGATGCTTGGTGTGAATAAAGGTTTCATTAGCTCCTTTTAATTTGAATAATAATATTAGCATTATAAAAAACACTTTAGGAATACCCCATAAAGCCTTTAATGTTTTAAAATTATAGTGTTTTATAGGTATAGAAATTATAAATGATGTTATTGTAATAACCAAAATACTGTACCATATATTGCCCATTTCGGGTGTGCTTTTAGTGCTAGACAAAATGGTAAATAAAAAATAAATGCAGGAAATTAAACCTACACTTCCTAAAAGTAAAATTCTTGTAGGCATAATCATTTGGTACAGTTTACTAATATAGGCGAAATTGCCTTTTTTTAGTTGAAATATGGCTTTTCCTATGTTCTTTTTGAAATATATAAATTTTGTTGCCAACCACCTTCTTCTTTGCCTTTTAAAGTCATTGGCTTTTTGAATTTTTTCGTCATATAAATAGGCCTCATTAAGGTATTTAATAGTATCTCCATTTTCTAGTATATTAAACTCTAATTCTTTATCAAACCCACCTACAGCTGTAACACTTTTAATCATTGATTTAAAGTACTGGAAATCAAAGGCCATTCCAGACCCCATAATGCCACAAGCAATTCCAATTGCATTATGGCCTCTCCTAAAAATATGATTGTTAATTTCTTCGCTAATTGCATCTAAAACAGCTATTGATGTATTATTGTTTTTTGCTATTCTGTGTCCTTGGATTACTTTATGACCTTTATGAAAAGCATTATTTATTTTTTTTATAAAATTAGGCTCCATAATATTATCTGCATCTAAAATTAAAGTGATGTCGTAATTCTCATCAATGTTTTCTAATGCTTTATTTATAGCCTTTGTTTTTGTGCTTTTGTCAAAATGCACTTCAATTAATTTTATAGCCATTTTTTTTAATACATCTATAGTGTTTTTTTGAAGTGAATCTGCAATCACAATAATATCGAAAAATTTTTTCGGATACTTTTGTTGTAATGCAGATTGAGCTGTCTCAATAATAACTTGATCTTCTTCATATGCTGGAATTAATACGGCTACTTTTTTTTTCAAAAATGCATCTTTATATTTTTCTTCTTTAAAAAAGAATCCAGCAATAGAAAAAAACAAAACATAAAAACTTGCAAAACCAAAATAAAAGCATACTATGTATTCTATGTATTTTAGTATCATATAAAACATCTACTTCTAGTTTACTAATCATTATTATTAGAGTTACATTTTAAGAAAAATTAAATCGATCTATAATAACTATTAGTCATTAAATATTTTAAAAAAACTTAAATTAAATTCTTAAAATATTTTGAAAAACAATTTCAAATTAATGATTTAAACTTCCAAATACAATACTTAAATTTAGTGATTATTTACTATAATATGATTTTAAATCTTGTTTTTTATATAAAAAACAAGATTTAAATAGTAAGTTAATTCGTATATTTACATATCATATGTATTTTTCTTGGCATGTTTGAATTTTACCCCCCTTTTTTTAATCATTAAACAAATAAGTAATTTTATATTACTAAACTATGATTTTTGAAAAATTCTTTTTTTTAAATAGTTTAATTAGAGTTTTCAACCTGTTTAACCGAAAGAAGTTTATGATCATTTTAAATTCTAATTAAAACTTAAGATATTAATTATTAAAAATTAAATTATGGATTTTATATTTTTCATAGTTGAAATTATAGAAATACTTCTTTTTATATGGTTAGGATTTTGTACTCTTTATATTGCAGTATTGTCAGTTTCAGGTTGTTTTTATCAGGAAAGAGAATTGATTAAATTATCGATCAATATTCCCCGAATTCTAGTTTTAATACCGGCTTACAAAGAAGATCAAGTTATTATTGAGACAGCTCAGAAAGTAACAACGCAAGACTATCCTTTATATGATGTAATTGTGATTGCAGATTCACTTCAAAAACAAACTCTTAATAAACTAAAAGAGACAAATGTTGAGGTTTTGGAAGTTCATTTTGACAAAAGCACAAAAACAAAGGCTATTAACGCAGCTCTTAATCAAATAGACGTTGCTTATGATTTGGTTGTAATCTTAGACTCAGACAATGTCATGGATAAAGGGGTGTTAACACTGTTTGCTCAAAAATTCAAAGATGGAACACTTGCTATTCAAGGACATAGAACCGCTAAAAATACAGATTCTGGTTACGCAATTCTAGATGCAATTAGTGAAGAAATGAATAACCATATTCATTCTAAAGGAGCACAAACTGTTGGACTTACTTCTAGAGTTATTGGCTCTGGTATGGCTTTTGAATTTCACTTATTTAAGAAATTAATGTCTGAAATTGAAGCTGTTGGAGGTTTTGACAAAGTTTTACAATTAAAATTAATAGAATCTGGAAATATGATTTCTTATCTAGAGAATGCTCATGTTTTCGATGAGAAAGTAGGCTCTCAAAAAGTGTTTTCAAATCAGAGAAAACGATGGGCATCATCACAATACATATATCTTAAAATGTATTTCTGGAAATCGATTAAAAAATTATTTAAAGGAAATTACAATTATTTTATGATTTTAATAACTTATGTATTCCCTCCTAGAATTCTACTTCCGGTTTTATTATTCGGATTGTTTTTAATTTCGTTCTTTTTTAAAAACAATACTTTTACATTTTTATGGGGAATTACCTTTTTAATACTAGTCTTTTCATATACACTTGCGGTTCCTAAAAGACTAATTTTTTCTAAACATTTTTGGGCTGCTTTAAAAGCCTTACCATCGGCAATTGCTGCAATGAGTATTACCATTTTTAAATTAAAAGGAGCTAATGAAACCTTTATTCATACCCCACATTCTAGCAATAAAAACAAAAAATAATCTTTAAATTATCAAACATCTCTTTTTGCTCGTTCCCATTTTACAGATTGTCCAGTAAATAAAAATCTTTTTAAGCCCAGAAAAACACTCCAATTCATAATAAAAAAGTAATACGGTATAAATATAAATCGACGTTTTAATTTTTTATTCTTAAGATATTTACCAATTATTACAAGTGTGTAGAACAAAATTTGGAAGTATAATAAAATGGTATAAATACTAGTTGTTTTAAATTTGAAATAGTAAACTAAATAAATATTTATAGGAATTAGTAATAGTAAGCAAAAAGGAGTTATGGTCCATCGTAAAACTCGATGAGAAATATATTGAAATGAAAGTGTTTTGTACTGAAAAATATTTAGTAACGAACGAAGTCTTACTATGGATTGAATACCTCCTGCAGCAATACGAACCTTTCTTTTAAGTTCTTCTTCTATATTGGCCGATCCTGTTTCTATGGCATAAGCTTCAGGATCGTATTGAATAGTATATCCCATTTTTGCTATTTCTAATGATATTATAAAGTCATCTAAAATAGTATCAGGAGGAACTGGTTGAAATAATGAAGTTCTTATTGCAAACAATTCTCCAGCGGCACCTACGGCAGAATAGAGCTGAGCATCCCATTTTTTTAGTGTAGACTCGTATCTCCAATACATACCCTCTCCTGAACCTGAAGCACTATCTTGATTCTTTTTAAAAATTCGCTTCTCACCCGATACACAACCTACTTTGGGGTCCTTAAAACACGTAACAATTCTTCTTATGGCTTTTTTACTAATTTGTGTATTGGCATCACTAAAAACGACAATTGGGGTTTCTACTTTAGGCATAACCCTATTAATGGCATTTATTTTCCCTTTTCGTTCATCTTGGTGATAGAGTTTAATATTGGAATAGCTTTTTAGTTTTTCAGGACTTCCATCATTAGAACCATCAGAAACCCATACAATGTGTAATTTATCTTTAGGATAATCTAAAGTCATGGTATTTATCATTTTATCATCAATATATTCAAGCTCATTAAAGGCTGGAATAATAAGGGTAACCTCTGGTTCAGAATTGTTTTTTTCAAAACACGTTGTTGTTTTAATAAATATATTTTTTAATTGAACCAATACATAAAGTAATATACCATAACCAATGTAGGTATAAAAAACAATGAACACAAAGCCCCAAAATAGTACCATTATATATTCCATAAATTTTTTTATTTTAAATTATTTATCATCAATTATGCTTTGGATAATATTTCCAAAACTAATAGCCCTCTGTTCCCAAGAATTTTGGTTGGCAAAGGCTATTCGTTTTTGAATTTTGTCTTTATTACAATGTTCCATTTGTTCCTTAAGTATACTTACAAACTCATCTTTTGTTTTGCTAACCTCAACAAAACCATCAAATTCAGGTAGTTCGGCAAAACAAGTCATTACCACAGGAAGTCCCACGGCTAAATATTCATTAATTTTTAAGGGATAAATATTTTTATTTACTTCTAATAATTGATAAGGTACAATTCCAATATCAAACCGAATAAGGTAATTAGGCACTTCATGAGCAGCAATAGGCGGTTTAAAACGAATGTTATCAAATTGGTTTAAGGATGCTATTATTTTAGGAAAAGACACGTGACCAGTAAATTCAAAAATAACATCAGGTAATTTCGTTGCCGCATATGCGATAAGATCGATATCAAATCTAAAATCTAGACTACCAACATATCCTACTATTTTTCGCTTTTGAATCCCTTGATTACAAGTTTTACGTACTTGTTTAAAAATACTAAGATCCACTCCATTTTTCACTACATATGTATTGGGGTTGTATTTAATTTTACCTTTCCTTAAGTAATCTGAGGTAGTAATTACAGCATCAGCACGTTTACACAACTCTTCATCTGCTGCTAACTGAGATAAATGGTGGGTGTTAAGATCCATCCCATCATAACAATAATAAATATGAGCATATTCCTTTAAATACCCCATAACTCCTAAACCAAACCTCGGATTATAAGCGGTTATTAGAATAAGGTTTTCTAAAGATATTTTTTTTGCTATTTTTTTTAATAGTCGTTTATAAATAATAAAATTGAAACTAGATACTATTTTATAGATCCAAGGATTTGAAGTGAAATCTGTGGGCAACATCGGAGGAGCAATTACATGGGTTATGTAGCTATTTCGAGTTGATTGTATGGTAGTCATTCTTTTAGATATGCCAAGCATTTGCTTTACAGGGGCTTTTATTTTTCCTAGGACTCCATAAATAAGATCTTTAATGGTTCTAGGGTATTCTATAAAAATCACATCATTGTTTCTGGCTAAAAGCGATAACAATTGAACAGTAGATTTTGTATACTCACCTTCCCAGGTAGTATGTGAAATACACAATATTTTTTTACCCTTTAACATGATTTAATTGTTAATGAAATTTCTTTTTTACACATTTTTGTATAAACATTTTCTGTTGATTTCGTCATTTTCTTGATGTCAAAAACTTTTTTAACAAATTGCTTAGCATGTTCTCCAAGTGTATGTATATCAGATCTATTAGAAGAAAGCCTAACTATATGGTCTGCTAATTCCTTGGGCGATTTAACATCTATTAAAACCCCATTAACTTCGTTTTGAATAATCTCTTTTGTACCATCTACGGCCGTTGCAATAACTGCTTTTCCCATTGCCATCGCTTCGAGTAAACCAATAGGAAGTCCTTCCCACAATGAAGGAAGACAATAAATATCAATGGCGTTTAAAATATCTGGAATATCTGTTCTGAAGCCTGTAAAAATAACCTTATCTTCTAATTTGTGAATATGAATTAATTTCTCGGTAGACGTTTTCAATTCTCCATCTCCGACCATTAAAAACATTAATGAATTGTTTTGTTCTAAAGCTAATTTTATTGCTTCTATCATGGTGTTGGGGTCTTTTTGATCTGTAAACCTTGCTATATACCCCACAAGTAATTTATGTTTTGGTATTTTAAATGAAGTTCGAATATCTTTAAAACTATTTTTAAGACTAAATTTTTCATGATTGATTCCATTGTAAATTACAACAGAGCGTTTCATGTCAAATTTATTTATACCGTCATTTTGATTGCTTATAGATACATTAATGACACATCCTGATTGTTTTGTTAAAAAAGACTCTGACCATAATTTTAGACGATATTTCAACGGACTGTCATTCCTATGAAAAGACCATCCATGTACTGTATATATTATAGGTGTTCTGAGTTTTTTTGCAGCCCAAAACGAATTAGATAGAGCCCTTGTTCCATGTGCGTGCAGAAGATCAATATGCAGCGATTTCATTAATTTTTTCACTTTCTTCCAAATCCGAAAATCGAAGGGTTTTTCTGTATATATTACCTCACATGGTATGTTTAGCTTTTTAAGTTCTTGCACCATAGGCCCATCGGTAAATGAAAGTACATAGGGTTCAAAATATTTTTTATCTAGTTCCTTTACCAAATCTAGAACATGGGTTTCTCCTCCTCCTATTTTACCTTGTCTTATGGTCATTAGAACACGGGTTTTATTGATCAATTTACTAGCTTCTCTTTTTTTGAAGTACCAAGTAGACATAAATCCACTTGCAAACTGATGTGGAAGTACATCTGCCAATTTTGCATCAAGTTTTTGAAGGAGAATACTTTTTTTAGTTAATAAAGAAAACGGAAATACAGTCTCTATAAAATTTGAAACCCCAAATGTGTTTAATTCTAAACTATCAGAACCGATTAGTTCTATCAATTTATTCTTTGAAAAAAATTGAATATGTGATAAATCTGCTGCATCTGATTGTATAGTTTTTCCAGAATATCCAAATATTTTCTTTACGCCTTTTATAAAACGCCAAATAAGGTTATTTCTTTTCATAGCCCATTGCATTGGTTTGGTCATTAATACCTCTCTTGGGCCGAATCCGTTAGGAACCGTAATAATTAACAATCCATCATCAGATAACTGTTTTTTTAATGACCGAATTACACTTTCTGGCTCATGCAAGTGCTCTAAAACTTCACTGCAAATAATGACTTCAAATTTATTTTCAATAGCTAAGTCTTCAACTGCAATATACTTAAAGGACACATTAGAAAGCGAATTATTTAGTTGTGCTTTCGTTATTGCTTCTTTTGAGATATCAATTCCTAACACCTCATGACCACTGCTACCTAACTGCATGGCAATATTTCCATTTCCACAACCTACATCAAGAATTTTTACACTAGCTAATTCCTTTTTATTAATTTCATTTTCAATAAACTGAAGCCTTTTTATATCTTCATATCTAGTATATTTTGTGTGATTTTTAAAATTCATAATTTCAAAGTATTATTTACAAATGGTCTCTTAACATTATCTATAGCGTCTTTTTGATTTAAAAAAACATAAGATATTAACGATAAAATTTTGGGGATTAATCGAAGGATATTTAAATATTTTCTCTCATAGAACCTTTTGGGTACCGATAAAATAATAGCCACTATATTGATCGCTAATACAATAAGCCAAAACCATATTTTACCTGGGTTATTATACTTAAACCAATCTACTAGCATGCTCAAAAAAAATCCAATCAAAATACTTGTATAAAAAAGGGTCTTAGGGAGTAATATCAATTGAAATAATTTATTGATAATATTAATATTTTTAAACTTCATTTTTTTGAATAATGAAAGAACACTTTTTAAATAGAGTTTGTTGCTATACAACCATTTGATACGTTGCTGTTCATATTCAAAAGAATTCTGAGAAAATCTCTCATAAAAACACGTTCTATCTAAGTAAGAAATTTTTATACCTCGTTCCAGTATTTCGTTTTCAATGATCTTATTTAAGTTATTATATTTTAGCCTTTTTGAATTTAAAAGAATTTGTTTTAACAATTTAAAATCATATGCAATTCCCCAACATAATATAGATGCTGATAAACCTAAGGTAACATGCCCTTTTCTAAAAATATAACTGTTTATTTCTTCTGTAATACCAATATATTTGGCACGTGTTGTTTTTAATCCTTTTATAATTCTATGGCACTGAATAATCTGCTTACCCTTTTGATAAGCTAAACTAATATGATATAAAAAATTTATGTCAAGTCTATTTCTTGAATTGATTACCAAGGTTAGATCAAAATCGTTTTTAAGTTCTGAGAGAACAATTTCAAGTTCTTGAGAGAGTTCTTTTGACCTGCGTTTATGTTGGATTATTTTTACAGGAAATTGAGGTAATTTATCATAGCGTTTTAAATGTGTATTTGAGATGATAACTACTTCAAATTGACCTAAAGGATAATCTTGATTTAAAGAAGACTCAATGGCTTGAACTAATTTCGATTTAACCCCTAAATCAAAAATAATAATTACTATTCTACATTTAATGTTCCCTTTTTGTTGCTTTGGTGATTTATAAAATAATTCTAAAACAGCAAAAAACAGTAAATATAAACTAGCCAATCCAAAATAAATAAGGATGGTTACTTCTATTATACATATTATCTCTTTAAGTAATTCCATTTTAAATTATTTGAATAGTTTTAATCATTAGCAAACATTCTTAATTGGTTTCTAAATTTAAGTGCAATCTTCCTAAGAAAAGGTATTGATCTCCCACTCTTAATATTATAAATTGTCGACTGATATTCATAAATCATTTCAAAATTTTCAGTACAAAAAACAGGTTTATTTGTTAAGCTATTTATTTGAAGTGATTGATTGAAATTACTTTCTATAAATAGGTCATATTTATCTTCAGCGTACACATTCGCCTTATGTTTCGCGTGATTATTAGCCATTTGTCGTGCTCGCATATTGGGTAAATCGATCATGAAAAGTTTATCATATTTTACACCATGTTTTTCTAACCATTGAATTGTTTGTGGTCTATATTTTTCAAGTCTCGAAGTAACAATAGCACCAACTTTACAGCTTGGTAAATACAATGCTGGTGCATTTGTGATAAAATCAATATAGCGTTCTCCATCATCATTTTGATCGTTCATTGGATCTGGACATAAAACCCCATCAATATCAAAACAGGCATTTTTTAATCCTGGATGATTAAATATATTCCATTCAAAATATCTTGGAGTTGGTATCACTTCAAAAAAATAATCAGCATCATTTTTACATTCTTGACTTGCATAAATTACACAAAACTCTAATTGGTATTTATCTATAACTGGTTTCAGTTCTTTTTTACATTTTTTAAGAGCAGATCCAGAACCAATACTATCATCAATAACTAATACTTTTTTATATGAATCCTTTTTAAAATATTGTTTTCTTTCTCCAGATCCATAGATATAACCATTAATAAAAGAATGAATATCTGTATAAGGTAAGTTAAGGTATAATGCTAAGAGGTTTGCTGGTAACATTCCACTACGAGGAACACCTACGATAAGATCGAAATCCTTTGGCAATATACTTAGTTTCTCTCTTATGATTTGATTCATATTTTTGATACTTCTATAATTCATTTTTTTCTTCTTTTTTATAATTTAAAATATGCTTTTGTTCTATATCTGGAGATTTTACAATAAACACCAAGCTAACAAACATGATCATTGAGGTTGGTAACTGACAAAAGACTCCATTTCCATAGGAAGCAACTAAAACTCCCATTACTCCACAGGTAAGTGCTGTCATTTTAATTCTAAACTCTTTATCTTTTAACTTAAACATAATATTATAGGAGGCTATTACCATAAAATAGCCTATCATAAACAAGTAATAAATAAGTCCTACAACTCCTGTATCTGCCCAAATTTGAACATACCAACTATCAGTTGCTATACTAGCCAAATATGTATTAGGGCTAAATCGTTTCCCCCAATTTCCTGTGGCACCTATACCTCCACCAAAAGGTCTAGATACTAGGTATCTTTTTAATTTTTTTTGATTATTAAGCCGTACTTGGAAAGAAGGGGTTGTGGTATCAAAAGCAGTACGCATTCGTCTAATTTCAGCATTACTTTGACCAATATAAGTATGAGCAAAAAAGAAATAAACTAAAAATCCTAAAATAGCTCCTAAGACAATAACCTTTATGTTTTTGCTTAAAATTAATAATAATACCCCCCCACAAAAAGGGACTGCAATAGCTCCTCTTGTTCCTGAAATCACCATTCCAATTAATCCCATAAGCATTACGAAAAAATAAAATACCTTCCTTTTTTTCTTTATTTTAGAAAAAAATGTCATGATCCCGAATACTAATCCAGTATGAGACTGAGAGGCGCCAAATTGCCCTGCATCTGAATAAAATGAAAAGATTCGTAATTTTCCGAAAAGTATATGAGTTTTATATGCTCCCCCATCAAGCCATCTTTGTTCAAAAATATCTACTCCAAAGAAATATTGTTGTAATCCCTTAAGAGTCGCAAGTATTGATAAGATTCCCCAAATAGTAAAAAATAAATTTAAATCTTTAGGTTTACTGAATAAGATAATGATTAAAGGAATAGATAAAAATTGATATAAAGAAATCCCTCTCATGGCATAAAACCAGGCTTCAATACTTGAAGATTCTGGGTTACCTATTTGAACTATAATATAAAGCATCCATAAGCCTGATAAGTATGTTAATGGATGTGCTACTTTATTCCATTTTTTTCCGTTATTAAAAAAATTAAAAAAAAGACTTATATATAATAACACCAATAGAATGTCTACACTTAAACCTAAGGGTAATTGAATGTATCGGGTAAGACCTATTATAATAAACCCTAAAATAAATAATAAGATTAATGCTTGTTTTGGTTTTAAAAAAACCAATAATAACACCCCTATTGCCATTAAAAAAGAAAATGATAATATTATCCCTATACCTTTTATTGATACTGACAAGAACAATATGATCATTAACCCACATAAAATTACTATAATAGGAAACACATCTCTTTTACTTAAGGTGTTTGAAAAAGGGTCTATATGTTTATTTTTATAACTCATTTTACTTCTTCACTTTTATTAACCCCATGCTTTTTAGTGATTAAGTCCCTCATTTTTTCAAAAACAAAAATTCCTCCTTGTAAAACCCTATTTGCAGAGATATTAATATCTTCTCTAAGAAAAAATATGCCTAAAATAAAACCTATGAGAGTAAATAATATAGTAGCTAATGCAACTAAAATTAATGATTCAAATACAAACACTGCAATTAGATCTCCTATGATATTAGTTATTAGCATAATACTAACCTTAAATGCATTTTTTTGAGGTTTATTAACACTATCCAAAGCAATACCTGTCATTTTTTCAACTGGTAATAGTAAGCCATATATAATTAATATTTTGGTCAATAATACGATGTCTACATCTAGAAGTTGCTGATTCAAATATTGATCTCCAGAAATTAATAAGATTAATGACTCTGTAAATGTTAAAAGCAAACACACAATAAGAATAAATAAAAATGATAATCCACCTGTATATTGATGGAAAATAGTACTTAATTTATTAGTATTATTCTGAATACTAGCTTTGGACATTTTTGGAAAAGCAGTTACCGTGAAGCTTATTAAAGGTATTTGCATAAATTGTATTATTTTAATTGGAATACTATAAAGGGCTACTGCTGCCATTCCAAGTGGACTTAAACTTATAATTATAGTATCAGAATTTCGAAGTAAATTGGCTCCTAATGAAGTAAAAACACTATGCTTTCCAAAATTGAAAAGTGTTTTAATCTTATTTTTACTGGATTTAAAAATATGTTGAATACCTGTCCAGGATTTAAAAATACAGATTATTGAAACCGCTAAGTTTACCAAAAGATATATCAATATTAGCTGTTCTAAGTTCCACTTAAAATAAAAGTAATGAAGGAGTAATAAGACAAAAAAGCTAACACTGTTCATAACTTTAATAGTTAAAATATGATCAAATCGCAACTCAGATCTAAATAAAATAATAGCCGTATTCCAAGGGAAATTTAACCAAATTAAATATGGATAGTATTTAAAAAATGGGCCATAACCAACAGCATCAATATTATCTTTAAACAAAGAATAACACAGTACTAAAACAAAAACAATAATTAAGGAAGTAAATACTCCTATTACAATACCAGAACCTATTAGCGTTGGTTTTTCTTGATCGGTACTTCCAGATAGAAACCGAATGAGCGCATTACTCATGATTCCTTTTATAATCATTTCTACCAAAGAACCAGATGAAATGAATATAACCCATTTTGCAAAGTCAGTAGGTTCAAAATACCTGGCCAGAAGTGCAAAGTTTATTAATCCAAATAGTGCAACTACCATGTTTCCTGACAAGGACAGGAAATTCATTTCTTTAACGATATTTTTTAAGATACTGATCATTGCTTTTTTAAAACCCCTTATTTTTTATAAATTGTAATCGAAATAAACGTTTTATTAAACATCTTATTTTTGTCCTTCTCATAGGTATTTCTCCTAATATTTTTTCTATTTCATCTAGGGTTGTTCCATTAAGAATTACATCTATATCATTGTCCACATTTTTTCTAAACCTACTCAATACATATGAATCTGCTTTTGACCATAAACGATTTGCTCTACACACCAAAAATTTAAGATCTGCCTGCTTGCATAATTTTACTGGATAATTATGATCTAATAAACTAGGAAGTTCTATAATAATACATTGAGGATTAAACTCTTTTGATATAAGACTAATAGGTATTAGGTCCATTGGTGATTTTGCTTTAAAAAAAGTATCATTGATAGCATACTCAATATATTGCTCAGGTTTTAAAAAATTCAAAGGATTTTGTAAAAAAGAATTTGAAAAATCACTCCCAGAATTATGATATCCTAAAAAACGAAAAAGTAAATTAGGCTTCTTATTAAACTGTTCAGGAATACTTCTTCTTTTTGGAGTTAAAATAGCTGTACTTGTACCAACCCCTTCAAAATATCTAGCAATATTTTCGGCTATATATGATTTTCCTTCACTAGATTGCGTGCTTGATAAAACTATAGTAAGTAGTTTTCCTTTTCTCTCTAGGATTTTTTCATTTAAATCAACCATAAATAATTGTAAAATTCGAGTTTGAATGCGGTCTAAATCAATTCGATTACCCATAGAGAAAATTTTTGGAAAAGTTGCTTTAACACTTAAGCCTAACACCAAAGATGTGCGCTCTGAGCTTTTTAATGTTTTGTCAAAATAGTTTATCAGTAATATACTTATGAGAATAAAAACTAAGCTTAAAACCATTACACCAATTAAAATTAATAATCGCTTTGAAGGA
>Ga0209291_1001209_pt1 | contig 23548 bp, 17 predicted proteins | sample GOMGulsemesocosm_FD_184633 | JGI IMG/M metagenome (GOLD analysis project Ga0209291, IMG submission 184633) | Methane-oxidizing microbial communities from mesocosms in the Gulf of Mexico - GOM9B Gulf of Mexico (SPAdes) (version 2) | ecosystem: Environmental > Aquatic > Marine > Cold seeps...
AGAACGTGTGCATATGACTAAGTTGGTGAAATTCATCAATGAAAGAGGAGGTAAGGCAATTGTACCAGCTTTGGCTGCTCCAAAATCAGATTTTAATAATTTAAATGAATTGTTTGAAGAGTTTTTATCGAGTGAGGTTTATGTTACTCAAAAGATAAATGAAGTCATCTTTGAATGCTTAAATCATAAAGATTATAATACACATAATTTCATGCAATGGTACGTTTCTGAGCAACTTGAAGAAGAAGCTCAAGCAAGAACAATGCTAGATAAATTAAATATTATTGGAGACGATAAAACAGGACATTATATGTTTGATAGAGATATTATGACTTTTGCTCAAGCAAGTGAAGATCAGGCTTAAGTAATATGATTGTTTAAAAAATGAGCTATTGAAGTATTTTAATAGCTCATTTTTTATATATTTGCACTTTATTTATAATTAGTTTAAATAAAGATAGCTATGTTGCATACCCCAATAATCATATCTAGCTCATGTAATATAATCGCAAGTGATTGTAATTCATGTATGGATAAGAAAACTAAATGCTGTAAAAAGTATAAGAAAAAAGGAAAGAGTAATTGCAAACGCTGTCCGAAGATATAAATGCTTTTTAATTTATAATAGTCACATAAAAAATGACTATATTTGCATGCAATTATTACGAATTGCACTATGACAACACACAACACAAAAATTGTAGGAGAAGGACTAACCTATGATGACGTACTATTAGTTCCTGCTTACTCTGAGATTCTACCAAGAGAAGTAAGTATAAAAGCAAAATTCACAAAAAATATTACCATTAATATTCCAATTATTTCTGCTGCGATGGATACCGTAACAGAATCTGATATGGCAATAGCTATTGCTAGAGAAGGTGGAATAGGTGTGTTACATAAAAACATGACTATTGATGCGCAAGCTAACGAAGTACGTAAAGTAAAGCGTTCAGAGTCAGGGATGATTATTGATCCTATCACACTTCCAAAAGATGCTACAGTTGCTGATGCTAAGCAAAACATGAAGGAACATAAAATTGGAGGAATTCCAGTTGTTGATGATAATGGGTTGTTAATTGGTATTGTTACCAATAGAGATTTACGTTTCGAAAAAAATAATGCTAGAAAAATTTCTGAAGTAATGACTTCTGAAAATCTAGTTACTACTGCAGTAGGTACTTCGTTAAAGGATGCAGAGGGGATTTTACAAGAAAATAAAATTGAAAAATTACCTGTAGTAAACAAGGATAATAAATTAGTTGGTTTAATTACTTTTAGAGATATTACTAAGGTAACATTAAAACCAAACGCAAATAAAGATGAATTTGGACGTTTACGTGTTGCGGCAGCTTTAGGAGTTACTGCAGATGTTGTTGAACGTACAGAAGCTTTAGTTAATGCAGGTGTTGATGCTGTAATTATTGATACTGCTCACGGACACACCAAAGGTGTAGTAAGTGTATTACAAAGTGTAAAAGAGAAGTTTCCTAAATTAGATGTAATTGTAGGAAACATCGCAACTGCTGAAGCTGCTAAATATTTGGTTGAAGCAGGAGCAGATGGAATAAAAGTAGGGATTGGTCCAGGGTCAATTTGTACAACTCGTGTGGTAGCTGGTGTTGGTTATCCACAATTTTCTGCAGTATTAGAAGTTGCTTCAGCTATTAAAGGTTCTGGTGTACCTGTTATTGCAGATGGAGGTATTCGTTTTACAGGAGATATTCCTAAAGCTATCGCTGCTGGAGCAGACTGTGTAATGTTAGGTTCATTATTAGCAGGAACAAAAGAATCTCCAGGGGAAACAATCTTATTGCAAGGGAGAAAATTCAAATCATATAGAGGAATGGGATCTGTAGAAGCTATGAAAAAAGGCTCTAAAGACAGATACTTCCAAGATGTTGAAGACGATATTAAAAAACTAGTTCCTGAAGGAATTGTTGGTCGTGTACCTTATAAAGGAGAGTTACAAGAAAGTATTCACCAATTTGTAGGTGGTTTACGTGCAGGGATGGGATACTGTGGTTCAAAAGATATTGAAACATTAAAAGAAACTGGGCGTTTTGTGAAAATTACAGCTTCTGGAATCAATGAAAGTCATCCTCATGATGTAACTATTACTAAGGAGGCACCTAACTACTCTAGGTAGTTAGTGAATTAGAGAAAAGATAATTAGAGATAATGTTCTTTTGAGTTTACAACAATAGCTTATTGCATAAAGCATAAAGCACAAAGCATAATGAGATGAGTTCAGAAATTTCAAAAAGATATAGTCAGCGTGGTGTTTCAGCTTCTAAGGAAGATGTACACAATGCAATTAAAAATGTTGATAAAGGAGTGTTTCCAAAGGCGTTTTGTAAAATAGTTCCTGATCATTTAACTGGTGATGAAGACTATTGTTTAATCATGCATGCTGATGGTGCTGGTACAAAATCATCTTTAGCATACATGTATTGGAAAGAAACTGGTGATGTTTCTGTATGGAAAGGAATTGCTCAGGATGCTTTAATCATGAATATTGATGATTTATTGTGTGTTGGAGCTACCGATAATATCATGCTTTCTTCTACTATTGGTAGAAATAAAAGTTTGATTACTGGAGAAGTATTGTCTGCTATTATTAATGGAACAGAAGAGTTAATCAAAGAACTAAAAGGCTTTGGTGTAACTATTCATTCTACAGGTGGTGAAACTGCTGATGTTGGAGATTTAGTACGTACTATAATTGTTGATTCTACGGTTACGGCTCGTATGAAGCGTTCTGATGTAATTGATAATGCAAATATTGCTCCTGGTGATGTAATTGTTGGTTTAGAGTCATTCGGTCAAGCTACTTATGAAAAAGAGTACAATGGAGGAATGGGGTCTAACGGATTAACATCTGCTCGTCATGATGTATTTCATAAATATTTGGCAACTAAATACCCAGAGAGTTTTGATGCAGCTGTGCCTGAAGATTTAGTGTATTCTGGAAATACAAAATTAACAGATGCTGTTGCAGATTCTCCACTAGATGCTGGTAAATTAGTATTGTCTCCAACACGTACTTATGCACCTATTATCAAAGCAATATTAGCTAAGTATAAAAGCGATGCAGTACATGGAATGATACATTGTTCTGGTGGTGCGCAAACAAAAATTTTGCATTTTGTAGATAATGTACATATTGTAAAGGATAATATGTTTCCAATTCCACCATTGTTTAAATTGATACAGGAACAATCAAAAACAGATTGGAAAGAAATGTATCAAGTATTCAACTGTGGTCACAGAATGGAGTTATACGTTAAACCAGAAATTGCTGAGGATATTATTGCTATTTCAAAATCTTTTAATGTAGCTGCAAAAATAGTTGGTAGGGTAGAAGCTTCGGAAACTAAAACGTTAACAATTACAAGTGAATACGGTACGTTTGAGTATTAATCACTTGATAGATATATAATCAAAAAGCCTTACAGAAATGTAAGGCTTTTTGATTATATATCTATACTGTTAATTATAACGTATATATTTGGTATATAATTAATGATAAATCTTATCATGTTTAAAAGACTCTATGTAATAGTAGTTTATTTCTTTTTGTCTCATTTTATGATGGGACAAACAACTGTTATTCCAGATTGGATAACAATAGAAGATGGGTTATCTCAAGGTTTTGTAACGTGTCTTATTCAAGACAATGAAGGATTCCTTTGGATAGGGTCTAAAAATGGCTTAAATCGTTATGATGGTGAACATATTGAGGTTTTCAATAGTAATTCCGAAAATAAGTATACCATTTCTAACGACTTTATTACAGTACTGCATGATGATGTACATTTTATATTGATAGGCACAAAAGAAGGCCTTAATCTTTATGTAAAGAGTACAAAGCGATTTTATGAAATACAACTTGGAGGATTAAGTTTTGAAAATAATACACAACCAAATATTACAGGAATAGTTAAGGATAATGTAGGTCAATATTGGGTTTCTGAAGATACCACTAATTCATTGTATAAGTTCCAAATTCCTGATGATTTTCATGAAAATATAGAAAGAAAGAAGAAGGCAATCGATTTAATTGAAATAAGGAAGGTTCCAAATCTTAACAACTTTTTTCCTTACTTTTTGGGAATATATAAAGATGATTTATTATTAATGAGGAGAAATACATTTCCTCAAAAAAACATAAAAGGATCAATAAATAAGTTAGATGTACGTACTGGTAAGATTAGCCTGTTTGATTCGCAACCTTTGATAGAACCATCTTATATAAATGGAATGGTTTTTAGTAATAATATGATAATCGCTCAATTTTGGTATTACAACAATAAAATTTTTGGAGTGTTTAAGAATGGACGATGGAAAATGATAAACACAAATTTTAAGGTTCTTGGTATATCTTTAATGGAGAAAAGTAATCAGGTATTAATTGAGAGTGGCGAAAAATACATGATTTTTGATGATAATGTTTTGGAACAAACTAATATTAAGGAATCAGATGCAAAATTTGTTTTATCCCCAAAAAAAATAACTCATGAAGCGCTTATTTCAGATGAATCAGATAACTATTGGATTGCTACAAAAGGGTATGGCTTGATGAAAATCACTCCTAGGAAATTACAAATAGGAACTCATTTTAAGGGCAAGTCTATTTATGCTAAACCATTTATTACTAATGAAGGAGATGTTTATATAGGAAACCCAACTACCAATGAAAATTTGTTTATTGTAAATTCCAAAGAAATAGAAACAGAATTAAAAAATATAGTTAATGATGTTAAAATGTCACCTTTAATAAATGACTGTAATGGTGCTATTTGGGGGTTGTTTTGGGAGGATGGAAATTACGGGATTTCTAAATTAGAGAATGAAAAAGCATTTAATAAAAGAATTATTGGTAAGTCAGTTGCCCCTTTTACACCAATTATTGTATATGATAAAACTACTCATAGTATATTGATAGTTGTTGATATGCAATTATCAATATATGACATTGATTCGGATACATTAAAAACGGTTGATTTTATGGACTCTTTTAAAAGTGTCGTAAATAGGTATGATGTTGCAAGAACCCCTAATGGTAATTATTGGATAGGTACAAGTCAAGGATTGTTGCAAGGTGTTTTAACTGATAATAATCAAATTAATTTTAATTTATTAAGTAAGAAAAATGGTTTACAGAATAACCAGGTAGCAACTTTAAAGGCAGATTCCGAAGATGCTAATATATTATGGATTGGAACAAAAGGGGGAGGGCTACATCGGTTGAATATTAGTGAGATGTCTTTTGAATATATAAATTCAAAAAACGGATTACCAAACGATGTCATTTATGGAATATTAGAAGATAGCAAAAGCAATCTGTGGATGAGCACTAACTTAGGAATTATATGCTATAATAAGGTTAGTAGGGAAGTAAGAAATTTTATTAAAGCAGATGGATTACAAAGTAATGAATTTAATACCTATGCATATGCAAAGGGAGGTAATGGAAAAATGTTTTTCGGGGGAATCAATGGGTTAAATATTTTTCATCCAGATAATTTTAATAAAAATCAAAATCTTCCGAAGGTATGGATCACTGGACTAGAAGTAAATAACCAAAATATTGAATATGGTGATGCGTCAGGATTACTCTTCAAGGCCATTGAATATACATCAAGTGTTACGTTACCATTTCATCAAAATAATGTTTCTATAGAATATGTAGGGCTTGAATATACAGCTCCTTCAAAAAATAATTTTAGCTTTTATTTAGAAGGTGCTGAAAAAGAATGGGTACATACTACTACCGATAATAAAGCCAATTATTTAAATTTACCTCCAGGTAATTACACCTTTAAAGTCAAAGCTGCTAATGGAGATGGTGTTTGGAGTGAACAAATTAAAAGCTTGAAAATTCAAATATTAGCACCTTGGTATAGAACAAATGTTGCCTATATTATTTATGGTGTTATTGGCGGGTTATTAATTTTATTGGTAATAAAAATTCGTGAAGATAAAATTAGACATAAAGAACAAATAGAAAAATCTAAGCTTGAGAATAAATTTCTTAATCAAAAGATAGAAAGTAGCAAAAAAGAGTTAAATCGTTTTACTCAATTACTAATTACTAAAAGTAAAGAAACTAAAGTATTAACTATGGAGTTAGATAAGTTTAAAACTGATTCAAATGAGTCTGATTTTAAAAATTTAGAAAACTTATTAAACACTAAAATCTTAACAGATGATCAATGGTTAGTTTTTAAAGAAAAGTTTACTGCGGTTTATTCAGATTTTTTTTACGAATTAAGAAATAGAGAATACGAATTTTCAGAAGCAGAAGAAAGGCTATTAACATTAGAAAAATTAAATTTAAAGACTAAAGAAATGGCAGCAATTTTAGGAATTGCAAGCACTAGTGTATCTCGTGCTAAACACAGGTTAAAATCTAAACTAGGTATAGATAAAACTGTAAGCTTAATAGAGTTTCTTAAATTATAAGCATCACATTCAAATTAATTTCATTAACAGCTTCAAAAGCAGTATTTTGTATAGTTGTCCGTTTTTTGTCTATTCTTAATTGAGTGTTTTTTGGTTATCTAAATATAGATTTACAGTTATAATACTGGATATTAATATTTATTTAAAACCAAAAAAATGAAAAAAATATTACTTTTTGCATTAGTGTTTATTTGTTATATAGCTAATGTATATTCCCAATCATTCAATTATCAAGTATCAATAAGAGATGCAAGTAATGCTTTGGTGTCGAATCAGAGTATAGGTGTGCAAATAGCCATTTTAAAAGGTGGCGCTACAGGCACAAATGTATATACAGAAACACATTCAGTCACTTCAAATGCACAAGCTATTGTTTCACTAGCCGTTGGAACAGGAACTACTACAGGAGACTTCAGTACGATCTCCTGGGGTACACAAGATTATTGGTTAGATATAGCTGTAGATATCACTGGAGGAACTACTTATTCTAGTATCGGTACCTCAGAATTGCAATATGTGCCTTATGCATTATATGCAAAAACGAGTGGAAATGCTGGAGTATTCTCAACGATTAATGGAGTTACGAGTAATACATCACAGAATACAGTAACTGACGATTTCGTTTTCGGATCTAATCAATTAGCGGATAATAATGCAACAACAGATGATGATGCTCGTCTCTTTTTCGATAAAAGTAAAGCAGCATTTAGAGTAGGGAAAGCCACAGGAACTCAATGGGACGATGCTAATGTTGGAAATGAATCAATAGTAATGGGAACAGATTCTCAAGCAACTAGTGGCGGTTCTATAGCTATCGGGAACTCTTCAATTTCAAGTGGAGCAAATAGTATGGCAATAGGAACTAATAATCAGTCATTATGGGGTCTTTCAATTGCAATAGGAAATAATAATATAGTTAACGCCGAAAGAGGTATTGCACTGGGTACAGGAACTGAAACTGATTCGTATGCTCAAATTAGTTTAGGCTTGTATAATACTAAACTAACAGGTTTTCAGCAATTTTATTTAGCCACCGATCGCTTACTTGTTTTAGGAAATGGAACAGATGATTCAAATAGAAGTGATGCATTAACCATTTTAAAGAACGGAAACACAGCGTTTTCTGGTAATGTAGGCATAGGGACTACAACTCCAGAAACTACTTATGCCTTGAATGTAAATGGAGATGTAAATTATTCGGGAACCTTAACAAATATTTCAGATAGAAGGTATAAAAAGAATATTAAGCAATTGGATAATAGTTTAGAAAATATTCAACAACTAGAAGGGGTAGAATACAAAATGAGAGATAGTGAATTCCCTGATATGAAATTTTCAAAAGGATTGCAGTATGGTCTTATTGCTCAAGATTTAGAAAAGATTTATCCAAATCTGGTAAAAACAAATGAGGAAGGGTATAAGAGCGTAAACTATACGGGTTTAATTCCAGTTTTAATAGAAGCTGTAAAAGAACAACAAGTAGAGATTTATTCATTAGAAAAAGAGTACAATCGTATTGAATGGTTAGAAAATCAAATTAATGCATTGTTAGTACAAGAAGATGAAAAATAATACTAATACTAATAAGTAATAAGCAACAGATGAAAAATATAATTATAATCGCATTGTTATTTGCTTTTAGTAATATCAATGCACAAAATTTCAACTATCAAATGGTAGTAAGGGATGCTTCTAATAGTTTGATTCTTAATCAGAATGTAGGAGTTCAAATCAAAATTCGTACAGGTAGCGCAACAGGCACCGATATATATACTGAAACACATGTAACGACCACAAATGATTATGGATTAGCAGTTTTGTTAATAGGAACTGGTACCACAGTAGATAACTTTTCAACTATAGATTGGTCTACTCAAAATCATTGGATTAATTCTTCGGTAGATATTACTGGTGGTACGACTTATGTTGATATGGGAACTACAGAAATGCGCCAAGTCCCTTATGCTGCCTATGCAAATTTTAATGGAACTATAGGAGCTTTTAATACTACTAGCAATACTACTAGCAATAGTAATGAAGACTATGCGGTTAATGATTTTGTTTTTGGCTCCGATCGATTAGAAAATGATCAAAGCACACTTGATGATAGTAATCGTTTCTATTTTGATAAAGAAAGAGGAGCTTTTAGAGCAGGTAGTAGTGCAGGAAATGGTTGGAACAGTGAATTTCCTTATAGTTTAGTAGGTAATGGATCAATAGGTTTAGGAATTAACTCTGTAGCTGTAGAAACGAATTCCATAGCTATAGGGCCGTATCAAGCATTTAATTTTGCAACTAATGGAGTTGTATTAGGATTTGGCTCAACAGTAGAGTATAATGCTGATAATGCTGTTTCCATAGGATATTCTAGTAAAGCATATGGACAAAATTCAGTGGCAATGGGTGCTAATGTTACAGCCAATTCTTACGGAAATATGGTTTTGGGAAGTCATAATGTATCACATGCGGGAAACAATACGGCTTATGTAGCTATTGATCAGTTATTTGTTTTAGGAGGCGGTAGGCAAGCATCTGAAGCTTCAAATGCAATAGAGGTTTTAAAAAACGGAAACACGCTATTTTCTGGTAATGTGGGGATTGGAACTACTGTTCCAGAAACAAATTATGCGGTAAATGTAAATGGAAATTTAAACTATTCAGGAACACTTACCAATATATCAGATCGCAGGTATAAGAAAGCAATTCAGTTGATCCCTAATAGCTCAGAGAAGTTATTGCAAACAAAAGGGGTACAGTACCAAATGAAGAGTGATGAGTTTCCAGAAATGAAATTTCCAGAAGGTCAGCAATTTGGGGTGATAGCACAAGATGTGGAAAAAGTATTTCCAAATTTGGTAAAAACAAATAATCGCGGATTTAAAAGTGTGAATTATATAGGGCTATTACCCGTATTAATCGAAACACTTAAACAACAACAACAAACACTTTCAAAATTTGAAGAGAAGGTAAATAAAGTTAAAGAACTTGAGAAAAAATATTACGCGCTATTAGAGCTTAAATCGAAAAACAAGCATAATAATAGTGTAGTAAGTAAGGAGTAAGAATTTCGAAAACAACTATTTTAACGACTTTCTGTCAATACTATTGACAATTAAAACGATAAAACGTAATACAAATCCGTGCCTCATAATCTTCTTAAAAATGAATTGTATTTTCTTGTGTCGCAGATGTTTAAAGACTTGTCCGATTTTTGTCTATACTAATATTCAGGTTTTATAGCTATCTAAATATACATTTACACCAAATAATTTAACAATCGAAATACAGGATGATAAACCTGTCAAGAAAACCCAAAAAATGAAAAAATCTCTTCTTTTTGTATTTGCATTTATTTGTTATATAGCTAATGTATATTCACAATCATTCAATTATCAAGGAGTAGTTAGAGACGCTTCTAATATTATAGTGGCGAATCAATCTATTGGTGTGCAACTAAAAATAATAGAAGGAAACCCTACAGGTACAATTGTATTTACAGAGACCCATACAGTAATTTCAAATAATTTTGGAGTAATAGCATTATCGATAGGGACAGGAACAACCACGGATACGTTTAATAGTATCAATTGGAGTCTTCAAAATCAATGGATAGATGTATCCGTTGATGTTACAGGAGGAACTACTTATGTAAGTATGGGAACGTCAAAATTTCAGCATGTTCCATATAGTTCATATGCAGCTACTAGTGGAGATAAAACCTTTTCAAGCACAGCTAATGTAACGAGTAATGCACCTGGAAGCATAGCTGCCGATGATTTTGTATTTGGTAGTATTCAATTAGCGAATGATATAGGAACCACTGATGACGATTATAGAATGTTTTTTGATAAAAGTAAAGGAGCGTTTAGAGTAGGGAGAGCATTTTCTAATCAATTTGACGATGCTAATGTAGGTTCTTTAACAGTAGGAATGGGAAATTCTAATACTGTAGCTGGAATATACAGTGTTGGTTTGGGTGATCGTAATAATATAGATATAAATGCTGATAGTTCTATAGCTTTAGGAAGTTGGAATGATTTGAATAGAGCAAATACTTATGCAATTGGAGATAATTTACTTACTGAAAGTGTTCTTCAAACTAGTTTAGGAACTTTTAATACATCTTATACATCAGTAGCTCCAGATTCATTTGCCGAAGCAACCAATCGACTTTTAGTTATTGGTAATGGAACATCTTCAACTAGAAGTGATGCATTAGTTATGCTTAGGAACGGAAATACAACATTGAATGGAGAATTAACCATAGATAGTGATAATGTAGGGGGAAGTGCAGGATATACTTTGCCAGCGCAAGATGGTATTATATCTGGACAAGTAATGACAACAGATGGTGCTGGAAATGTAACGTGGCAAGCCCCAGCTGCAGATGGAGATTCAGATCCTACCAACGAAATTGAATTACCAGCACAAACAGGTCAATCAGGTAAAGTTTTAAGTACAGACGGAACTAATACAACATGGATTACCGATGCTGATAATGATCCTACCAACGAAATAGAATTACCAGCAGGAGCTGTTAATGGTCAGTTATTAGGGTACTCAGGTCTTGGAGTGCAATGGTTAGATGCTGATGAAGCAATTGGTAGTGAAATAACAAACTTAAATAACACAAGTGTAACTACAACTGCCTTAACTGTTACTAATTTACCTAGCTTCTCGGCAGATTTAGATGGTACAATTACAGCAACGAATGAGGAAGGTAATTATTTGAATGTAGGAGGGTGGTTAACTTCTGGAACTGGTGCATTATCTAGTTTACACGATAATGGAAATCATTTTAATGAGTCTACGGGGCGCTTTACTGCACCAGTAAACGGGCTCTATTTTTTCTCAGCTCAAGTAAGAATAGATGGATTAGATACAGGTTATTATAGGTTAATGTTGGGAAAAAATGGAGCACTAAACCTTAATAATGGATTACATGCAATAGCAGAGAGTACAGCAGGAGCAAATTATCACACACTATCTATTAGTGGAGTAATGAAATTGAATGCAAATGAATATGTATTTGTAGGAATATATGCTAATGCAGATACAGGTTATTCAATACAGACAGAATCTGGTTTTAGTGGGTATTTAATTAGTAGATTTTAATACATCATTATGAATAGAAATATATATTATAGTATACTACTTTTAGTATTGTTTTCAGTAAAATCGAATGCTCAGATATTTACAGAAAATTTTGAGTCTGGAATACCTAACACTTGGGCTATTTTTGATAATGGGGTGGGAACTGCGGTTAGTTGGGGGGCAGTACCTTATCCAAACCCTAATACAGCTGCTCAGATTTTATTTGATTGTTCGGTAGCGTCAGATGCAGAAGATTGGTTAGTAACACCGCTTATAACACCAACTGCTACCGATAATTTTTTAAGGTTTTTTCAAGCAGATCCAGATGGTACGGATTATGGATCTGTAATGACTATACGAGTATCGACATTATCACAAACTACAGCGGCAGATTTTACAACGATTTATACCCAAGGAGAATCAGCAGTACCAATAATTTTAGCCCCCCATCAAGTAGACTTAAGTGCTTATATTGGTCAACCCATTTATATAGCATTTGTAATGACACAAAATTGTGGAGATAGATGGGTAATAGACGATGTTGAAGTGCGCTCAGAATGTGATAATATAGACCTAACTATAAGTGCAGCTGAAAATACATTAACAGCTAATCATGCTGGCGCTACTTATGAGTGGATTGCTTGTACAGGAACACCAATAACAGGAGAGACCAATCAGTCCATTACAGTTACAGATGTACTTCAATTACTTAGAGTAAAGATTACTACAAGTAATGGGTGTTCAGAAACTACTGGTTGCTATACTGTGGCCGCATTAAGTATAGTCGATAATGATTTTAAAGCAGCACTTTCTCTTTATCCAAATCCAATAAATAATACTTTTCAGATTAAAAATTTAAGTCAACAAGTTAGCCTAAGTATTTACGATATAAGCGGAAAAGAGTTTGTCAAAGTATCTAATTATACTGGAGGAGAAATAGATGTTTCCAATTTAAATAGGGGAGTATACTTAGTAAAAATCAACACAGATTTTAATGAGCAAGTATTAAAATTGTTAAAATAATAAATGGAAATAATATTGTCGCAAAACGTTTTATAAAATTATAATAAAAATAGGGTGTTTCGCGACTTTGGTGTCTTATAGATGTAAAAGAAAAAGAACTAAAAATGAATAAAAAATTACTCATAGTATTGCTTTTTATAAGCAACATGATTTTCGCTCAAACCCCTGTATTAGTAGATGATATAAATACGGGTACGTTAAGTTCAAATCCTAATAATTTTGTTCCATATAATGGTGAATTGTATTTTACAGCAGAAGATAATACACATGGTACTGAATTATGGAAGTATGATGGTACCATTTCACCAGTGTTAGTACAAGATATTCAACCAGGTAGTTCGAGTAGTCAGTTAAGTGATTTTAAAGTGTTTAACGGAAAGTTATACTTTGTTGCAGATGATGGTATAAATGGTAGAGAGTTATGGGTGTATGATGGAACCACTGCTACTATAGCAGTCGATTTAGTAGCGGGGGGTCAATGTTCTTGTCCGTTTAGTTTAAACGTGTATGGAGGAAACTTATATTTTGTAGCTAATGACGGCATATCTGAGCAAGAACTTTGGAAATATGATGGCGTAAATACACCAACAGTAATCGATATAAACCCAGGGACTTTCCCATCTTATCCAAGCGAATTTACTGAGTATAATGGTCATTTGTATTTTAAAGCAAGTGCAGCTGGAGCGAATATATCTTTTCAATTATGGAAGTATGATGGTACTACTTTAAATTTGGCTCAAGATGCAACAGGAGGGAATAGCTTTACCTCGCCAGAAAGGTTAATCGTATATAATAACAAATTATACTTTAGAGCCCATACGAATACTTATGGTATGGAATTGTGGGAGCATGATGGTACTACCAATAGTTTAGTACGAGATATTAATAACGGTGGTAATTCTTATCCAAATTATTTTACACTATATAATAGCGAATTGTATTTTATGGCTGATGATGGTGTTAATGGAAGAGAATTATGGAAATATAACGGTACAACTGCAAGTTTAGCCTATGATTTTGTGAGTGGTAGTGCAGGTTCTGATGCTAATAATTTAACGGTATTAGGTACGGATTTGTTTTTACGATTTAACGATGCAACTTATGGTAATGAGCTCTGGAAATATGATGGCACTACAGCAACAGTTTATGATATAAGAGTAGGAACTAATGGTTCTTCGCCAAATAATTTGTTTGTGTTTAGTGGTGGATTATATTTTTCTGCTTCCGATGGTGTTTCTGGTTATGAACTATGGAATCATGATGGTACTAGTGCAAGTTTAGTACAGGACATTAGAGTAGGGAGTCCGCCATCGAATCCTAATTGGTATTATGAATGGAATGGAACTATGTATTTTGTAGCAAATGATGGATTAAAAGGTTCTGAATTATGGAAGTATGACGGTACTACAGCAACACTTGTTTATGACATAAAGAGTAATACCGATAGCTCAGACCCTCGTTACTTAATGGGGTTTGGTAATGATTTGTATTTCTCAGCTGATAATGGGATTAATGGTACAGAACTTTGGAAGTATGATGGAGTAAGTACCAACATGGTTGCCGATATAAATACAGGTCCTGACAATTCGAATCCAAGAAATTTGATTGTTTTTAATAATGAATTATACTTTAATGCTTATGACCAAGTTAATGGAGATGAATTAAGAAAGTTGAATGGAGCTGGCATGCCAGTTTTAGTACAAGATATTAATACGAATCCAGGGTCTGGAGCATACCTAAATTATCCAACATTATTTAATAATATGTTGTTTTTTTCAGCTAGTAATGGTGTAAATGGTAGTGAATTATGGCAATATGATGGTACCACAGCTACTATGGTAGCAGATATTTACAATGGCTCTTCTGGTTCATCTATAAATAATCTGACTGTAGTTAATAATCAATTATTCTTTTCAGCATATGATGGAGTTAATGGTACAGAATTATGGAAATATGATGGGGTTAATCCACCAAGTATGGTTCAAGATATTTATCCAGCAGCGGGGTCTTCGTACCCAGGAAACTTAACCGCTTTTAATAATGAATTGTTTTTTACAGTTAATGATGGTACAAACGGAGTGGAGCTTTGGAAGTACAATGGTACATCCGCTTCATTAGTATCAGATATTAATAGTGGTGTAAACTCATCTTACCCAAGTAGTTTAACTAGTTTTAATAATAGACTTTATTTTAGAGCTGATAATGGAACAAATGGTTCTGAATTATGGCAGACAGATGGTGTAACTACAACATTAGTACAAGATATTAACCCAGGAATTAATTCAGCCAACCCTTCAGGATTTAAAGAATTGAATGGTGAATTATACTTTAAAGCAAACGATGGTACTTCTGGAAGTGAACTTTGGAAATATGATGGTACAACAGCAAGCTTTGTGCAGGATATTAGTCCAGGTGCTTCGTCATCTCATATAAATGAAATAACAGTAGTAGGTAATAGCTTGTATTTTAGAGCTACTAACGGAACAAATGGTGATGAATTATGGCGTTTTGATGGTTCAACTGCTGCAATGACACTTGATATCAATCCAGGAGTTGCCAATACTTTTATTAATGAATTAACAGTATTAGGTAGTGAGTTGTTCTTTACAGCTAATGCGCCTGCAACTGGAACAGAATTATGGAAAGTTACTGAATCTAGCTTAGGAATAGATGATTTTAATCAACAATACGAAGAGGTAATAAATGCAACCCTATATCCTAATCCATCAACAGAATCATTTCAAATATCAAATTTAGATTCAAAAGTGGATTTAGAAATTTATGATTTGAGTGGGAAAAAAATCAAAACGTTTTTAGGTTACCTAGGGGGAAAAATTGAGGTGTCTAGTTGGGATAAAGGAATGTACCTGGTAAAAGTAAATTCTAAGAATACAAATCAAACACTTAAACTATTAGTAAATACATCAGCATTTTAAATTTAATTATGAAAAAAAATATTTTTAAAACAAAAATGTCAGCATTGATTTTCCTTTTAGGAATAACTCAATTACAGGCTCAAAGCATCGAGCGCCAAGTAATTGGCTCTTCAGGGAATACTTTAAGTAATGCAAGTGCCAGTATTAATTTTACAGTAGGGGAGTTAGTAGTAACAACTATTACTGATGGTAGTACAGTAACTTTGACCCAAGGATTTCATCAAGGCGTAATACAGTTATCAATTAATTTAAGTGCTGTGGCGTATTTACAAGGGGCTTCTTTAAATCCTAATTCCGGAGAGGAAACTCTAATGCGAGATGATTTACGAGTATCTAATCATATCCCTACAACAAGTCCTTACGCAGATAATTTAACTTGTAATACTAGTGTATTTACTGTTACTGGGGCTAATGCCATTGTAGATTGGATTTGGGTAGAATTACGTGATGCTACAACGAATACAATAATTTTACATAAACAATCGGCATTGTTACAACGTGATGGTGATGTGGTAGCTGTAGATGGTACTTCTGTATTAAGTTTTACGGCACCTGCTGCAAATTACTATGTAGCAATAAAACATCGCAATCATTTGGGAATGATGTCAGCAAATACAGTTACCTTATCTAGTACATCTACGGTTTTAAATTTTACTGATGCGACCAATCAAATAACATATGGAACTAATGCTCAGAGTACTTACGGAATGCCATCTGGTAGAGTAGGAATGTGGGCAGGAAATGTAGATGGAAATACTCAAGTTCGATATCAGGGGTCTGGAAATGATACCAATGTTATAAAAGATAATGTGTTGGCTGACGCAGGGAACACTACCACCAGTAACTTGTACTCGTATACAGGCTATGATTCAGCTGATGCTAATTTAGATGGTACTATTAAATACCAAGGAGCAGGTAATGACTCAAATATTATAAAAGATGTCATGTTAGCTCATCCAGATAACCAAAGTTCACCCTCAAATTTATTTTTGATATTAGAGCAATTACCAGAAAATTAAACCAAAATTAACTATAAAAAGAAATAAAATGAAACATTATTACTTAACATTAATAACATTAATTTTAGCATTTGGCATGAGTGCTCAAACCACAGGTCAGCTCGTTAATTTTAGCTTGGAGTTTATAGGTTATAATGCCGATTCTCAAGCAGAGATAGCCCTAATAGCTACGCCAGATTTTACAGAAACAAATGGGAATTCAGCCGATATGGGTTGTGTTTTACGAATTACAGGAGCAGCAGGGGCTGCTATTCAAACTGGGAATCCTGCATTTGTAAATGATGCAGTAGGTTTTCCTACTCCAATACCAGAGTATCCCATTCCAAAATCAGAATGGGATATACAACCAATTACACTAGCAGGTATGCCTGCAGGAGACCAAGCGTATCAAATTATCCGTACACCTGGTGTAACGAATGTATTTTTTGATGCAGTAGCTGGTACACCTATAACTTTAGCAGTATTTAAAGTGTATAATGGGGTTGCTTTAGCTCCACCAACATCAGGAAGTATTATTTTACTAAAAAATTCAGATCCATTAGTAATCGGTAACGGTTCAGGATATTCTAATTTTTTTAATATCAATTATCCAGGGCTTGCTGGCGGAACTATAGATTTATATCCTGGTGACCCAGCACCTGGAGATGATGGATTTGCTCCAGCTTTTTCGGCAATAAACTTTGCAACATTAGGAACTCCAGATATTGAATTAAAGGGAATAGAAATTTATCCAAATCCAACAAGAGACTTTGTCTCCATAAAAGGGTTTAGTGGCTTAAAAAACATTGAAATAGTTAATATTACAGGTCAACGAGTACAGCATGTTGAAAATGCTCCAGATCATATTGACATGAGTAATTTACAATCAGGAGTATATTTTATGAAAATAATTACTGATAATGGATTTGCAATTAAGAAAATTGTGAAGCAGTAATAATCTCAATCCAAACCTACCTAATTAGAGGCTATCTAAAACTATAGATAGTCTCTTTTTGTGTTTTTGATTTAACCGATGTTTTACAATGAGTTTTAAGTCCTTACAGTTAATTTTTTTATATGGAATGGTTATTTATAAGAGCTAAATACTTTAATAGTGTTATCATTTTGTTAAATTGTTAAGGATAATATATAAGGTGGACTAATAATTGAGTTGTAAATAGTGAACAAACTTTAAATAAATATTATGAAGAAATTAGAGCTGATTATATTATTGTTATTTGTCGGACAGTTAGCTATTGCACAAAACTGGATAACTGATGTAGATGAAGCAAAAAAAAAGTCTACAGAAAGCAATAAGCCTATTGTATTGGTGTTTTCTGGGTCTGACTGGTGTACGCCATGTATGAAGTTAGAAAAAAAAGTTTTTGATACTGAAGAGTTTAAGCAATACGCTTCAGAAAACTATGTGCTGTTAAAAGCGGATTTCCCTCAACGTAAAAAAAACAAATTGCCTAAAGAACAACAAGAGCATAATAATCAATTAGCGGAAAAGTATAATAAAAATGGCTTTTTTCCTTTAGTAGTTGTATTAAGTAATGAAGGAAAATCTTTAGGAAGTCTTGGATATAAAAATATTGAGGCAAAAGCATATATTAAAAGTATTAACGAACAAATAAAATAATTTGAAAAAAATAATACTTACTTATAGTTTGCTTGTTTTTTGTTTGATTAGTTTTTCTCAAAAACAGTTTAGTAAAGAAGTACTGTTGATGGGTTGTGATTTTAAAATCACCGTTGTAGCTGCGAACATTTCTGAAAGTGAAACACACATTGATATCGCTATAGCTGAAATAAAAAGGATAGAGGATTTAATCTCTTCTTGGAATAAAAATTCACAAACAACATTAATAAATAATAATGCAGGAATACAACCAGTTAAAGTAGATAGTGAGTTGATAGAATTAATAGAACGCTCTATTGCAATTTCTATATCTACCGATGGAGCTTTTGATATTTCGTTTGCTTCAATGAATAAAATTTGGAGGTTTGATGGTAGTGTAACAAAAATGCCATCTAAAGAAAAAATTAATGCTTCTGTAGAAAAAGTAGGATACGAAAATATCATTATTGACAAACAAAATAGTACAGTCTTTCTTAAAAAGAAAGGAATGAAAATTGGTTTTGGAGGAATAGGTAAAGGTTATGCTGCAGATAAAGCAAAAGAATTATTAATTGCTAGTGGAGTGTCAGCAGGGATTATAAATGCTTCAGGAGATTTAACAACTTGGGGGAAACAATCAAATGGTAAACCTTGGCTAGTAGGAGTAAAAAACCCATTGAATAAAAACAAAATGTTTTCATGGTTTCCTATAGAGAACAGGGCAGTAGTTACTTCAGGTAATTATGAGAAATACATCATGATTAATGATAAACGATATAGTCATATAATTAATCCTAAAACAGGTATTCCATCACAAGGAATTATGAGTGTTTCCGTTTTTGCTCCAAAAGGAGAATTGGCAGATGCTTTAGCAACATCAATTTTTGTAATGGGAGTTAATGAGGGAATATATTTTGTAAATCAAATAGCAACCGTAGATTGTATTATTGTTACTGATAATGGTAAAATACACTACTCTAATAACATAGAAAATGAAGTCAAATAAATTTAAAGCAAGTTTCTTATTAGCAATAATTATTACTTTTTTATTGAGTTCCTGTGTTGCAGTGAAGGAATATGAAAAAGTATATGTGAACGATGCTGATATGAAATTAACAGCCAATAAAATTAATAAATTCGAAACAAGTTTTCAAGTATATCGTGAAGCTGCATCTGGAGCAAACGGAGGGAAAGCCGGTGGAGGTTGTGGTTGTAATTAAGCAACTAGGTGGCATCATTTTAAAAGTTATGAAATTCAATGGAATCTTATTAGAAAACTTATGAATAAATTAATTGTAGTATTGTTATTTTTCACATCGTTATTCTTTGCGCAAGAAAAGCAAAAGGATACAGTTTTTAAGAAAAGAGTTTTAGAGAAAACTGAAGTTGATTTTTTAATGAGTTATTATACTCAAGATGGAGATCACGCAGGAGTCACTGGTGGTATTGGTACAGAAGAGCTAACTGACATCACGCCGACATTTATTATCGCTGTACCTTTAAATGATGATGATGTGTTGACTGCTGAGGTTGGTATTTCAGCGTATACTTCAGCATCTTCAAGTAATGTTGATCCTTTTGATGGTAGTGAACCTGGTAGTCCTTGGGTAGAGTCATCTGGTGCATCTGCAGCTGATGTGTGGGTAAATGGTAATTTTGATTACAGTCATTCTTCGGATGATAGAAATACAGTATGGGGAGCAAACTTAAGTGTGGCTTCTGAGTACGATTATTTTTCAATTGGTTTTGGCGGACATTTAGCGAAATTATTTAATCAGAAAAATACGGAAGTATCTTTAAAAGCGAATGTTTATATAGACACTTGGAATCCTCAATATCCAGCAGAATTTAGAGCTGGATTTATTCCAAATGCAGGATATACTACTAATTATACTGAATTTGATAAACTAGGAAGAAATACGTATTCATTATCAGCATCAGTATCTCAAATACTAACTAAAAAAATGCAGGCATCATTATTTCTAGATGTTGTACATCAAGATGGATTGCTTTCTGCGCCTCATCAGCGAGTTTATTTTTCAGATAAACCAGATTTTTTTATTGATAATTTTCATATAGCTGATGATGTAGAACGTTTGCCAGATACTCGTTTTAAGTTACCTATTGGTATGCGTTTAAATTATTTTATAAATGAATACTTAACTTTTAGATCGTATTATAGGTTATATACTGATAATTGGGGTATAACAGCTCATACTGCAGAAATTGAATTACCACTTAAAATAACAAGATCTTTAGCAGTTATTCCAAGCTATAGGTACTACACACAAACTGCAGCGGATTATTTTTCGGAATACAATACACATGTATCAACTCAAGAGTTTTATACCTCTGATTATGACTTGTCAAAATTTAATAGTTATCAATATGGGATAGGGGTAAGATATACAGATATTTTTACCAAGCTAAAAATATTCAAGCTTGGACTTAAAAGTATAGAGCTTAAATATAGTAATTATAAAAGGTCGGACGGTTTAAAAGCTAGTATTATATCTGGAGGAATTAAATTTATTTTGGATTAATTATGTAAGTATCCATTATTATTTATGACTATAAAAAAACAACCAATAATTAACTATTATGAAAAGAAAAGATTTTTTACTGAAGATAGGTGGAGTGTTAATTAGTTTACCAATTATTTCAGTGGTTGGTTGTTCAAGTTCAGATGACGCGGCTCCTGCTCCAATACCTACACCAATCATTCCTGTTAATCCTTCAGGAAATTGCGATAATGGTGCAGCTACATCAATAAGCTCAAATCATGGACACAGTTTAGCTGTCGCAGCTGTAGATGTGCAAGCAGGTGTAGAGAAAACTTATATGATACAGGGAACTTCTGGCCACGATCATAGTATAACTTTAACAGCTGCAAATTTTACTACCTTAGGTAGCGGACAAGGACTAGATATAGTTTCTACTGCAGGTGGAGGGCATACACATATTGTAACTGTTTTTTGTGTTTAATGCAATACTAATTCCTTTTGCTCAGGAATTTTTATTTTAATAGTATAGCCATTATTAAATTGTTCTGTATAACTCCCATTTAATTGTCTTGTAATTAATTTTGCTATTAAAGTACGTCCAAGACCGGGTTTAATTTCTGATTCAATAAAACCAGAACCATTATCAGAATAATTCACAACTAGATGTTTGTTTTCTTTTTGATATGAAATAGTCACTTTTTTGTTTTCAAAAGGATTAGTGTTCCAAGCATATTTATAACTGTTGGTAATTAATTCATTTATTATTACTCCAATATGGGTGCAAGTTTCGATAGGGATATGTATGTTTTCCCCATATATACTTAATGTGATGTTTAAATTGAAATGACTAGTATTGAATGTCTTGTCTAGATATTCATTTAAATTAATATTTTTATGCGCAGCTTTTTGATATAATATTTCATGAAGAGATGATATTGAATTAATACGATTGATGATATCTTTTATTAATTCTGTTTCACTGTCATTGCTTAGTCTTGACTTTATAGATAGCATACTTGATAAAAACTGGAGATTGTTTTTTATGCGATGATGCATTTCTTTAATCAAATAATCCTTCATTTGTAAAGCCTCACTAAGCGCTTTGTTTTTTTCTATGAGCTCTAATTCAACTTTTTTCTTTTGAGTAATATCTGTACGAATTGACCAAAATTCATGAATATTCCCATCGTGATCTTTAATAGGGAAGATATGAGAATATACCCAATATATTTCGCCATTCTTTTTAGTATTACACAATTCACCTCTCCAAACATTACCTGAATTTATAGTTTCTAAAATATTTTGGTAATAACTTGTTGAGTGATATGAAGACATAAACAATTTATAGGAAGCTCCAATAATTTCTTTTTTTGAAAACCCAGAGAGTTCTAAAAAGAGTGAATTTACATCGGTTAAAAAACCATTTCTATCTGTAATTGTTACTGCAGAAGTATTAAATAACGCTTTTTTTAAATTTTCAATAGTTAGTTGACTCCTTGATTTGTAATACTGCATGTCTTCATGCAAACATACTAAACCGTATATAATGGATTTATCTTCTTCAGTTTGATATTTTTCGGTTTCTGAGATAGTTAATTTTAAATCATCATTTAAAATTTGTGCAAGGTAATCAGAAAGTGTCTCAAAATTAATTCCCATCCTCAATTGACTTTACAGCATCTTCTACTGATTTATATGTATTGAATTTTATAAGTCCGATTGAAGAACCAACAAATTTTAATGCTATTTTTAATAGAAAATTACGTCCAATAATAATACTATATGAAGCAATTAATGGATCGAGTTCTTGTAGCTTTTTTTTAAGAAGTATTCGTGTCTCTGTATTTGGTGGATTTGTATCTGACAAGTCAATAATATAATGAAATTTGCGATTGACAATGAGTTTGTTTAGGTAACTAAAATATTCGGTTATTTGTGCTATCGAGTTTTTTTTAGCCTCTTTATATAAAACTACAGGGATATCTGCATTAGTTTCAAGTAAGCGAATGTTTTTGTGAATATTATGCATTTAGATTATTTAAGTTACTTAACAATAATCATAACGAGTAGGTAATCTGGTTAACGTAAAGTTATTAAAATAAACTAAGGATTACTAATGAATAAAATTAAGAAGATCGTAGTAGAGGAATTAGCTAATATAATTCCAGATATTTTTATGTTTTCCTATGAGCTGATAAGTATATTTTAATATTTTATTCTCTTCTTTAGAAAGAGAAGGGTCATCTTTTAAAATGGTTATAGCATAATTTCTTGCTAATTGAAGTATGTCATTATCTTTTACAATGTCAGCTATTTTTAAGTTTAAAATACCGCTTTGTTGTGTGCCCATTAAATCACCTGGGCCACGTAATTTTAAATCAACTTCTGCTAATTCAAAACCATCATTAGTGCGTACCATGGTTTCTAACCTGGTTTTGGCTTCAGTACTCAGCTTGTAACTAGTCATTAAAATACAAAAACTTTGCTCGGCACCTCTACCAACACGACCTCTTAATTGATGAAGTTGTGACAAACCAAAACGTTCACTACTTTCAATAATCATCATACTCGCATTAGGTACATTTACACCAACTTCAATAACGGTTGTTGCAACCATTATTTGAGTTTCTCCCTTAATGAATCGTTGCATTTCAAACTCTTTGTCTGCAGGTTTCATTTTTCCATGAACAATGGATATTTGATAATCTGGTTTTGGGAAATCTCTCGAAATACTTTCAAAACCATCCATTAAATCTTTATAATCTAATTGCTCGGATTCTTGTATTAGCGGATATACAATATAAACTTGTCTACCTTTTTTAATCTCATCACGCATAAATGCAAAAACTTTTAAGCGATTACTATCATACCTATGTACTGTTTTTATAGCTTTCCTTCCAGGAG
>Ga0209291_1001211_pt1 | contig 23510 bp, 18 predicted proteins | sample GOMGulsemesocosm_FD_184633 | JGI IMG/M metagenome (GOLD analysis project Ga0209291, IMG submission 184633) | Methane-oxidizing microbial communities from mesocosms in the Gulf of Mexico - GOM9B Gulf of Mexico (SPAdes) (version 2) | ecosystem: Environmental > Aquatic > Marine > Cold seeps...
TTATTTACTGGTGGACTTAGCGCGTTAGTATCTTTAATATCTATTGAAGGTGTGGTTTTAATTTTATCTTTATTCGGGATTTTAGGCGCTTACAAAAGCTACAAGCTACCTGATGTTGAGTAAATAGTAGTATTATATAAGTGTAATAAACATAGTAAACGGTAAATTTATAGTGTACCTTCAACAAAAAAGGATGTCTATAGAAAGAAGAGTGCAATTGGTGGAAGCGTTATTTGAAAAGTTAGACACCCAAATTTCAACCTTTCAGCATAAAACAAATTTAAAGTGTCAAAGTGGTTGTGGTCATTGCTGTACTAATCCAACTATTGAAGCCTCTCCTTTAGAATTTTTACCCTATGCCTTTCATCTGTTTTTAAACGGTCAAGCCGAAACCACTTTAACAACCCTAAAGACCAAACAAAACACTACTATTTGCCACCTGTATAGTCCTTTAAACATTGTAGACAATACAATAGGTCGTTGCGGAAATTATAAATATCGTGGTCTAATTTGTCGTCTTTTTGGCTATGCTGCTTCCAATGACAAGTATGGACAAAAACGACTAGTAACATGTAAAATAATCAAGGAAGGTCAACAACATGCCTACCAAGACACACAGGACGCAATTAATAAAGGCTTGTATATTCCCATGTTTACAGAGTATTACATGCAATTATCACAGATAGACTTTACAATGGGAAACGTAATTGCACCTATAAACAACGCTTTAATTTTGGCTATTGAGGCTGTTCTACAATATTATGCTTATAGACCTTTTCCAAGTGGGTTAGTAAATATTGCGTAATTGTAATTTTTTGAAACTATATTTGCGCAACTTAATTTTACCAATGTCTACTACTTTATTGTCTTCGCCTTTACAAGGTTTTACGGATTTTAGATTTCGTAACGCGTTTAATCATTATTTTGGTGGTATCGATACATTTTATGCACCTTATATTAGACTTAACGGTAAACTAAAAATTAAGCAATCGTATCAATTAGATTTACAACCAGAAAATAACACGACTTTAAATGTGATTCCGCAAGTCATGACAAATGATGCTGATGAGTTTATGTTTGTCGTAGATTATGTTCAAAGTTTAGGTTATAAAGAGTTAAACTGGAATTTAGGTTGTCCTTATCCAATGGTTACTAAATCCGGAATGGGTTCTGGTTTGATATGCAATCCAACAAAAATTGACGAAATTTTAAAGCGTGCACATAACGAGAGCGACATAACGGTTTCCATGAAAATGAGAATGGGTTATGAACATGCTGCCGAAATTTTAGACACCTTCCCTATTCTAGACAGTTATCCACTTAAAAATATTGCGATACATGCCAGAATTGGTAAACAATTATACAAAGGACCTGTAGATTTAGAGGCTTTTGAACGTTGTATTACTAGCACTAAGCACAAACTGTATTACAATGGAGATATTACATCTGTAAACGTTTTTAAAGCTATGCAAGCACGCTTCCCTAGTATTGACCATTTTATGATTGGTCGTGGATTAATTGCAGATCCTTTTTTACCAAGTATGATTAAAAATAATATCACAACATATCCTAAAGACCGATGGGAGATTTTTAGTCAATTTCATGATACGATTTACCAACAGTACGACGCGTATCTTTCTGGTCCAACACCAATAAAAATGAAAATGTTAGGCTTTTGGGAGTTTTTCTCGCAGTCGTTTTCTAATCCTCAAAAAACTTACAAAGCCATTAAAAAAGCTAGTAATCCTGTAAAATACAAACAAGCAGTTGCTACTATTTTAAATAACGAAAAGTAGTTTTTCAATATTTACTCTATATTTACAAAAACCAACCAGAGTAACACCATGCAAAATAATTATAGATCCAAAGCTTTTAAAGCTTGGCTTGACAAACTACAACAAGAAAGTTGGCAGTTAGAATTAATTATTTCTGGGTTTTCTATTTATGGATTATCACAAGCTTTTGAACCCTTAGAGTTATATTTTAATATTTCTCAAAACGAAAGTAACTCGTATTTAACCACAATCTTAATGATTGCGCTTATCTCTTGTTCTATTTTACTATTTACATTATTACTTCATGTTATACTAAGAGGTTTATGGATTGGTGCCTTAGGATTGCGTTACGTCTCAGGAGATATAGACTATAAAAAATTAAATTACAGACCTAAATTTGATCACTATTTACGTAAAAAAGTAGGCTCTTTTGATAAGTATATAGCAAAACTAGAGGATTATTGTAGTATCCTTTTTGCGGTTTCGTTTTTGCTAATTTTTTACATACTATCCGTATTTATTGTTATTGGAAGTATTGTCGCAATTGCCTATCTGTTTATTCGTAATCACCAAAATCAACACTTTGTGTTATTTGTAATAGGCATGGTATTATTATTTTTTATACTTATTGGGATGCTGCTTACTTTTTTAGATTTTGTCACTCAAGGCTATCTTAAAAAAAACAAATGGTTGGCTAAAATTTACTTTCCGTTTTATTGGGTGTTTAGCTATTTAACGTTGTCGTTTTTATATCGTCCTTTGGTCCATAATTTTTTGGATAATCGTTTTGGTAAACGACTAAGCTTCACTTTAATTCCTATTTATTTTGTCATTATGCTTTTAGCTTCCTATAATTATAATCGTTCCAACTATTTTTCAGCAATGGATGACTCTAATAGTTTTATTGCTAATGCTAATAATTATGACGAAAGCATCACAGAGAAAGGCGTATTTATTTCAGATGCCTCTATTCCTTCTAAAATAATAAACACCAATTATTTACCTGTTTTTATAGAATATCAAAATGATATAGAAGATATTGTTTTTGAGTACAACACATCTCTTAAACCAGAACAAGATAAACGTGGATTAAAATCGGATATATTTTTCACAACTAAGCAATTAGTTGCTAAAAAAAATAAAGATAGTATTAAGGCAGAATACATAAAAACACTATCATCCATTTATAGTTTTAAAATAGACAGTTTGGACTATGATAATCCTGACTTTATTTATGCTAAACACAATAATAACCAACAAGGTTTTGAAACGGTTTTATCATTAAAAAATATTACTGAAGGCAAACACGTTTTAACCATTAACAGGCTAATTAAAAAGGATAATATTTTTGATAAAAAACCAATTTTAAGTATTCCATTTTGGTATTTTAATAGTAATTAAAGTTTATGAAAATTATTGCTACCAATATTGCAAAACCTACAACCATTGTCTGGAATGGAAAAACACAAACAACCGGAATTTATAAATACCCAATAAAAGAAGGGATTTATCTAGAAAAAGAAGACGTTAAAGGTGACGAGGTCTCTGACCGCAAACACCATGGTGGCATTTTTAAAGCGTGTTATTTGTTTTCTGAAGACCATTATGCGTATTGGCAAAACTTATATCCAAATTTAGATTTTAATTACGGGATTTTTGGCGAAAACCTAACCGTTAAAGGTTTAGACGAAACTAAAATTAGTGTTGGTGATATTTATAAAATTGGCACTGCTTTAGTACAAGTCACCCAACCCAGAGAACCTTGTTTTAAATTAGGTATTCGTTTTGGTACGCAAGCCATTTTAAAGCAATTTATTAAGCATGCACGACCAGGAACTTACGTTCGTGTTTTGGAAGAAGGCTTGATAAAACCTGGAGATAAAATGATTTTGGTACAAGCAGCAACAAACAGCTTAACCACTACGCAATTATTCAGCTTGCTTTTTGCAAAACAAAAAGACCAATCTCAATTAGCTTTAATTGTAAATAATGATGCAATTCCACTAAAAAAACGTCAAAAACTAGCTGCTTTTATAAAAAACTAATAGAACACAAAACCGATAAGCTACATTAACTTATCTTTGTTGAAATTTATTTTTAAAGCCATTTTTTTGAAAGATCTTTTACTAATAACGCCTCCTTTTACGCAATTAAACACACCTTATCCTGCAACTGCCTATTTAAAAGGATTTTTAAATACGATAGGTGTTTCTGCCTTTCAGATGGATTTAGGGATTGAGGTGATTTTAGAATTATTCAGTAAAAAAACATTTGAAAATCTTTTTGATTTAGCAATAGAAAACGATTCAATTGCAACTGAAAACTGTCAACGTATTTACACGTTAAAAGCGGATTATTTACAGCCTTTAGATGCTGTAATTTTGTTTCTTCAAGGTAAAAATCAAACTTTAGCAAGACAAATATGCACCACAAATTTCCTACCACAAGCCTCTAGATTTGAACAACTAGAAGATATGGATTGGGCTTTTGGCGAAATGGGAATGCAAGATAAAGCCAAGCATTTAGCAACCTTATACCTTGAGGATTTATCGGATTTTATTATAGAGTGTATTGATCCTAATTTTGGGTTTAGCAGATATGCTGAGCGTTTAGGACAAAGTGCCAATGCGTTTGACGAGCTGTACGATAGCCTACAAAATAAACCAACATTTATAGACGACCTAACTCTAAACATATTAGAAGACAAACTAAAAACTGTACAACCAAAGTTAATTTGTTTTTCGGTTCCCTTTCCAGGGAATTTATACAGTGCGTTTAGATGTGCACAATTTATAAAAGCCAATTATCCTGAAATTAAAATAGCAATTGGTGGAGGTTTTCCTAATACCGAATTACGTCAGGTCACAGACACACGTGTTTTTGACTTTTTTGATTTTATTACTTTAGATGATGGCGAACTGCCAATTGAGTTATTGCACCAAAACGTATGTAATACTCAAAATAAAACACTTTCTGAACAAGAATTTAAAAGAACTTTTATTCTTGACAAGGATACAGTTGTATATAAAAACAACACCACACGACCTGATTACAAACAACTACAAGTTGGCACACCAGATTACTCAGATTTGTTGCTAGAAGATTATATTTCGGTTATTGAAATTGCCAATCCAATGCACAGTTTATGGAGCGATGGACGTTGGAATAAGCTAACTATGGCTCATGGTTGTTATTGGGGAAAATGTACCTTTTGTGACATATCCTTAGATTATATTAAAATTTACGAACCCATTGCTGCGTCACTTTTAGTGGATCGAATGGAGCAATTAATTACGCAAACAGGAGAAAACGGATTTCATTTTGTGGACGAAGCTGCTCCTCCTGCATTAATGAAAGCCTTAGCTTTAGAGATTTTAAAACGTCAATTAACCGTTACATGGTGGACCAACATTAGGTTTGAAAAAAACTTTACACAAGATTTATGTTACTTACTAAAAGCCTCAGGTTGTATTGCAGTCTCAGGAGGTTTAGAAGTAGCATCAGACAGACTATTAAAGCTAATTGATAAAGGTGTAACTGTGGAGCAAGTCGCACAAGTTACGCGCAACTTTACACAAGCTAACATTATGGTCCACTCCTATTTAATGTATGGTTATCCTACACAAACAGTACAAGAAACTGTTGATAGTTTGGAGATGGTCAGACAATTGTTTGAGCTTGGTATTATACAATCCGGTTTTTGGCATCAATTTGCATTAACAGCTCATAGTCCTATTGGATTAAATCCTTCTGACTATGGGATTACACCAAACTACAAGTCTATAACATTTGCAAATAATGATATTGATTTTACGGACAAAACTGGCATTGACCATAACCAATTTAGCTTCGGTTTAAAAAAGTCGTTATTTAATTTTATGCATGGTATTGGTTTTGACATGGACTTACAAGAGTGGTTTGATTTTGACATTCCGCAAAGTACAATTATACCTTATTATATTGAGGATTGCTTAAACACCCAAGCTAGTTTAACAACCAAACCAACTGCCAAAATAGTGTGGTTAGGTCATTTACCTTTAGTTAGAAAATACACAAAAACTAAAAAAGGATTTGTCAATGAATTGCTAGAGCTAACGTTTCATGATAAAACGGATCGACTTCAAATTACGGTTAATAAGCCTGAAGGCGAATGGTTGCTTGATACGCTAGAAACCTTAAAACCAACCACAGGAAAAGCACTGTCTTTTTCAGCATTAAAAAAAGATTTTGAATCCCATTTTGAAGATTTTGAGCTCTTTTGGTTTTCTAAACAAATGCAAAAATTAAAGGATTTTGGATTGCTTCAATTATAATTAACACAACATTAATCTAGCTAATACACATTAAAAACTACCTTTGCTTTAATGCAAAACAAGCTAAAAATACAGTTAAAAACTATCGAATTGTTCCTTAAAGGCTCAAGCTTTTACAGAGGAGTTGTGCTTACCATTGCTGCTGTGTTACCTTTAGTAATATTTAGTGCTATAGACTTATTTGTCTATGCTCCTTCCATAGCTGTTGGTGCGTTTTTGAATGCTCCAAGTGATGTTCCTGGTAGTTTAAGACGTAAAATTAATGGTATACTAATTAGTATTGTACTTACCATGTTGGTAACGTTTATCATTTTTATTACTAAACCTGTTTTTATCTTATTAATACTTGCTATTGCAGTGTTAAGCTTTGCAATTAGTTTAATATCTGTTTATGGATTTAGAGCTTCTTTAATATCGTTTTCTGGATTATTAGCTATTGTTTTAGCTTTAGCTATTAGTAAACCAGATCCTGCTGCTATTTTTTTACATGTTGGTTTAATGGGAGTTGGAGGTTTATGGTACTTATTGGTTTCATTATTTTCTAAATGGATTGCGCCTAAAAAGGATGACGACCAGTTATTATCTGACACTTTAGCTTTAACTGGCGAGTATTTAAAAATTAGGGGCAAACTGTTAACTAAATCTAATAAGCGAGAAAAATATGCTAAAAAAGCACTGATCCTACAAACACAAATAAGCGAAAAACATGAAACTTTAAGAGAACTACTATTGGAAGGCAGAAAACGTTCTGGTCGCTCCTACTCTAATGAGAGACGTCTTTTAATTTTTATATCGCTAGTTGATATTTTTGAATTAGCCTTAGCAAACACCTTAGATTATTCTAAAATAGATACGTTATTTGGACTTCAAAAATCATACTTAACACCTTTTAAGGATTTAAATAAAGCTTTAGGTAATCACCTTATTACTTTATCTGAGTTATTAATAAAAAAAGATACATTACCAGATATTGAAACTATTAATAATGTTGCAACTAAAACTAATGTTGCTATACAAGACTATATAGCAGAAGTAACTTTACCAAAAGCAAGAGAAGGTGCGATTACACTAAGAAACCTTCAGGATTACCAAAAGCAATTATTACAAGAGGTTAAAGCCATAAGACGTGTTTTAAGCAAAGTAAAGGACAATACTAAAGCTGCTTTAAAAACACAGGATTCTAAACAGTTTTTAACCTCACAAGATTACAATTTAAATATTTTAGTACAACATTTTAGTTTAAAATCGCCAATGCTAAGACATGCTTTTAGGGTCAGTTTAGCAATGGTTTTTGGTTTTTTACTAGGAAGTCTTTTTGATTTAAAAAACGCCTATTGGATTGTATTAACTATAGTGGTTATTATGCGACCTAACTATGGATTAACAAAAGAACGCTCTAAAAACCGAATTATAGGTACTATTATTGGAGCAATTATAGCAACAACCATTGTATTGATTACTCAAAACACCATTGTATATATGGTATTGGCAGTCATATCATTAACCTTTGCTTTTTCATTAATACAGCAAAGTTATAAAGCAGGAGCTGCATTTATAACCTTAAACATTGTTTTTGTATATGCATTGATTGATCCAAATGCATTTGCTGTAATTCAATACCGAGTAATTGATACTGTTATTGGAGCAACCATTGCTGTTTTGGCAAATTACTTGCTATTTCCTAGTTGGGAATATAAAAATTTAGATGCAGTTATAATCAATGCCATTACATCTAACAGTAATTATTTAAAGGCTACTAAACAGTTATACCATAATAAAGAAGCTAAAAACTTGGACTATAAAATTTCTAGGAAAGAAGCCTTTTTAGCTATGAGTAATCTAAATGCAGCTTTTCAAAGATTAACGCAAGACCCAAAATCGAAACAAAAAGAATCGGTTTTAGTTTACGATATCGTTACTTTAAATCACACCATTTTGTCTGCTGTAGCATCAATTGGAAGTTATATTTTAAATCACAAAACAACATCTGCTTCAGAAGAATTTGATACTATTATTGATGGTATAACAGACACCTTAAAACATGCCACTTTAAAATTAGAACAAGACAAAACCATTCCTTTTACAGAAGTTAGAGATATTAATCAAGCGCATATAACGTTACAAAACAAATATGTAAATCTTTCTGAAAAACGAGATATTGACATACAAGCAGGTCAGACAGAAATTGACTCAAACACCTTATTAGATCTTCAAGAAGCACATTTAATAAGCAATCAATTACTTTGGTTAAAATCGTTATCTGTTAATTTAACCAATGCAACGTCTAAATATAAATCTGTTTTTAATTAACTTACTTAGTATTTAAAATCTATAATTGAAAACTACCTTTTCAGATCGTAAAAACTTTATTAAGCAAGCCATAAAACCACACTTCGGTATTTTAGGAATTGGTTTTGCTATAATTTTATTTGGTGTTTTATTTGCTTTTATAGGTTTAAAATTTGAAAATGGCTTAGGATTTATAATATTTGGAGGTCTTTTTATTGCCCTAAGCTTGGCCTTTATGCTATATACATTACCTTCTAGTTTTATGTATTATTATGAGCAAGCCAAAATCAAAAAATATGGTAGTTATACAACTGCTAAAGTTATAAATAAGCGAGTGGACGACTATTCGCATAGTAACTCCACGTTTAATGGTGGTTCAAAAAAAACTATTGAAACCTATTTATACGTTGTTGTGTTTGAGTTTACTTATAACAATACCATTTATAATAGCGAATGTTTTTTTGAGCATAAATCCACATACGATGCAATTGCAATCCACTCAACATTACCTATTAAGTTTTTAAAAACAAAACCTCAAAAAGTTACTTTACGTCGCAAAAAGTTAGCTAATCAATTAGGTGTTACTGCTAAAATGTGTCAATAATCAACCAATTGTAATTTTGCTTCCTCTGTAAAAGACATGCTTTACTCATCCAAAAGGAGGATTAACTAAGTGTTGGTTTTATGACTTCAATTGTTACCATAGGTTTGTTACATAATAATGTATTAAACTTATATATCATGAAAAATCAAATAAACTTAGACATCACGACGCCTTGTAATCAAAATTATAATCAATTTACGCCTACACCTAAAGGTGGTTTTTGTAACGCTTGCACAAAAGAGGTTATCGATTTTACTAAAATGACTACAGAAGACATCAGTATGTACTTCAATACTAGAAACACAAATAATGTTTGTGGAAGATTTAAAAACAGTCAATTAACAACATATCCTTTTCTAGCTAAAAAAAGTAAACTTAGTTTTATAAGCGCCATTGGATTAGCTTGTTTAGCTTTATTGTCTTTAACATCTGCAAAAGCACAAGACAATGTATCCAGAGTCAAAACCCCTAAAATAAAAATCAATCAAAATCAAGCCAATATTACTGTAAAAGGAACTGTATATGATAACGATGGTTTACCTCTTCCTAGCGCAAACGTAGTTTTACAAGGTACAACTGTAGGTGTTACAACTGATTTTGATGGACAGTTTACATTTCCTGAAAAGCTAAAAGAAGGTGATATTTTAGTGTTTAGCTATGTTGGTTATGAGTCTAAAAAGATGGTTATTCAAAATCCGGACAGCATGTCTAACGTACTTTTAAATGTAAGCTTAAGTAACGATTCTTATATTATGATGGGTAAAGTTGCTGTTAAATCGGTTTATTCGTCTAAAAAATAAAGCGTTTTAATATGAAAAAACTAAGCCTACTCTTTTGCTTATTATTTTGCTTCATGTTAACAGCTCAAATCACCGATTTTGATGACATCAATTTTAACAGAGCTGATAATATAGCAAAACGTCATAGCAACTTAGATTTAAAAAACCTTCCCTTACTTGCTCATAATTTGACTTTTGATTTACCTACTGAAGCAGAAAAATTTAGAGCAATATACACTTGGGTTTGTAGTAATATTAAAGGTGACTTAGTACAAGATAGTAAGGTAAGTAAAAACAGAAAAAAATTTCAAAAGGATAGTGTTGGATATTTAAATTGGAATAATACGTATAAAAATAAAGCCATAAAAAAGCTATTAAAGCAAAACAAAACCATGTGTACAGGTTATGCTTATTTAATAAAAGAATTATGCTTCTTGGCTAATATAGAATGTAAAATAATTAATGGTTATGGACGTTCTACAACCACTAATGTAGATACCTTACAGTTAGTTAATCATTCTTGGAATGCAGTTAAACTAAGTGACAAATGGTATTTATGCGATGCCACATGGTCAAGTGGTTATTTTATAAATGATGTATTTATTAAAGACTATAATCTGGGTTACTTTTTAACGGAACCTCTTCTATTTGCAAAAAACCATTATCCAATCAATAAAAAATGGTTATTGGATAGCACTTTAATATCAAGTGATTATACAGCATCTCCAATGGTTTATGGTAAGACGTTTACGCATCAAATCACACCTATTAGTCCTTCAAATTTAAACACATCTGTAAAAAAAAACGAAATCATTAATTTCAGCTTTAAAATTCCAGACACTATTAACACAAAGGATGTCACATTAATACAATATTCTGGTTTTAATGAAATTACTCGTGATTTAGAATACATAAAACAAGACAATGGTCAGGTAACATTAGCTAGTAAATTTAAAAACATAGGTACTTTTGACGTACACTTAAAACTAAAAAATGATATTGTCACTTCCTACACCATCCAAGTAGCAAAAAAGTAACACCTTGTGTAGTGTAAAAAAATATTAAGCCTCAATAAATGCTTGGAAAAAACTACCTTTGTAGCAAATCTTAATTCATGTCATTTAAAGACTTACAACTTAATAGACCTATTTTACGCGCAATTGCCGAAAAAGGATACGACAACCCAACGTTAGTACAAGAAAAAACAATTCCTGTAGTACTTAACAAAAAAGATGTTATTGTCTCTGCCCAAACTGGTACTGGTAAAACAGCTGCTTTTGCATTACCTATTTTACAGTTATTATTTGACAAACAAGACGCACCTAAAAAAGGAAGAAAAATTAAAGCATTAATTGTTAGTCCAACGCGTGAACTGGCAATACAAATTGCCGAAAATTTTGAAGCCTATGCGACTTACACTACCTTAAAAAGCGCAGTAATATTTGGTGGAGCGTCTATCGAGCCACAAAAAGAAATACTACGTGATGGTGTTGATATTTTAATTGCAACGCCAGGACGTTTATTAGATTTACACAAGCAAGACCTTGTCAATCTAGACTATGTCCAAACATTGGTGTTAGATGAAGCAGATTTGATGCTAGACATGGGCTTTATTGATGATGTCAAAAAAATTGAAAGGTTATGTCCTAAGACTAAACAAACCCTATTATTTTCGGCAACAATACCTTATAAAGTGGAACAATTAGCAAGTACAATATTAAACCAGCCACAACGTATAGAGGTTGCCCAAAACAGTTCGACGTCTAAAAATGTCAATCAATTACTATACTTTGTTCCTAAAAAAGACAAAATAGAATTAGGTTTACATTTACTACGAAACACCATAAAAGGTAACATCATTATTTTTAGACGTACTAAATATGGTGTAGATAAATTAGAAAAAACGCTGCTTAAAAACGGTTATAAAGTGGACAGTATCCATGGTGATAAAAGTCAAACTGCAAGACAAGAAGCCTTAAATAAATTTAAGAAAAAAGAAGTCAATATATTAATTGCAACAGATGTTGCTGCGCGTGGTATTGATATTGATAATTTAGATGCGGTAGTCAATTTTGACCTTCCTAACGTCCCAGAAACTTATGTGCACAGAATTGGTCGTACTGCGCGTGCTGGACAAACTGGTATGGCTTACTCGCTTTGTAGTGCAGACGAGAAACCTTACCTAGTGGAGATACAAAAACTGATTCATTTACAATTAGATGTTATAGATGATCATCCTTATCCACTAGACCCAAAAGCAAAACCAATCATTCATAAATCTGCAAAAAAAGGGAGTAAACATAAAAAAGGACGTAAAAGCGAAGCGTCTAAAAAGAAGAAAAAGCGTTGGTATTAATCATTATTAAATAGACTGTATGCATTTTAGACATTTCATTATTTTACTTTCAATACTATTTTCAATTAATAGTTTTAGTCAAACTAGAATTATTGATAGTATTACAAAAAATGGCGTCTCGTTTGCTACAGTTTCGTTTGGAAACGGAAATGGAATATTTGCTGATGATGATGGCAAATTTTTCTTTACCAAAAAGCTATATTCAGATATCGATTCGCTTTTCGTTTCAGCATTAGGTTATAAAGATGTCAAACTTGCTTCAAAAACTCTAAAAGACACCCTTTATTTAACACCACAATCTGATCTTTTAGATGAGGTTATCGTTACTGCAAGACCTTCAGGAAAACACAAAGAAGTTACACTAAAGCCAACAGCACACGACGACTATTATAAATGTTGGTTACCCACTATTGAAAGCGAAATTGCTGTATTTTTCCCTAACACAGACAACAAGCCAAAGCATGTTACTAAAGTGCTAATTCCTATTAAAACCGAAGCTAAAGATTGGGACAAAAGAAGTAAAAGTAATAAAGCAAAACGTCCTTTTTCAACGTTATTTAGAGTCCAATTTTACGAAAACAATAATGGGCTTCCTGGTGATGTTTTAACCTACGAAAAAGTAATATTCATTGCTACGCAAGACACCAAACCTGTTTTTGAATTTGATGTCTCTGGATTTGATATTTTTATACCAAAAGATGGTATTTACATTTCCATACAAGTTTTAGGCTTTACAGACAAAAACGGAAAATTACTTCCAAATAAAAAATATCAAGAAGTCAAAACTAGACGTGGTATTGTTAAAGTATCGACAACCTTTAGACCTTTGCTACCATTTACAGACCAAATTTCTGAAAAAACTACCTTTGTAAAACGTGTTTTTCAAAACAATGGACAATGGGTTCTTTTTGACAAAAAAAACATCGATAACTCAAATCTTTTAAACGCTGGTTTAAACAATTATGGTATGGGTTTAAAAATGGAAGTCTATAAAGAAGAATAGTCTTTTTATTTAAAAAAAAGCGTCACAAAATAACCTTATTCAGTTTTAATCAAAATTAGACAAATGTGTGTTGTCTATTCATAATTTTGTAGTATTTTTAGTATTCATTCTATTTTAAATGAAGGAGAGCAATCTATGACAGAAATCGATATTGAAAAAGAAAATGCAGACATTGCAAAAGCCTATAAGCAACTTTTAAAAGTTAGTTATCGCACATTGTCTACAGAGGACAAAAAACTAATACGAAAAGCATTTGACGTAGCTGTTGAAGCGCATCGTCCTCAACGCAGAAAAAGTGGAGAAGCCTACATCTTCCATCCTATTGCTGTTGCCAAAATTGTTGCGCAACAAATTGGTCTAGATGCAACATCTATTGCTGCTGCGTTACTACATGATGTGGTTGAGGATAACGAAAACTACACCATTAAAGATATCGAAGATTTATTTGGATCTACCGTTTCTAAAATTGTAGATGGCTTGACAAAAATTTCGTCTTTAAGTAAAGAAAAAGACATGGACGTGTCTTTACAAGCCGAAAACTTTAGAAAAATGCTACTAACTTTAAATGACGACGTTAGAGTTATCATTATAAAAATAGCAGACCGTTTGCACAACATGCAAACCATGGACAGCATGCGTCCTGATAAACAAGAAAAAATAGCATCCGAAACCCTATACATTTATGCACCTTTAGCGCATAGAATTGGGTTATATAATATTAAAACAGAATTAGAAGATTTAGGACTAAAATATACTGAGCCTGATACTTACAATAAGATTCTTAATAAAATCAAAGAAAGTAAGGAAGAACAAGATGCCTATATAACCGAGTTTAATGATGTTATTAAAAAATCCTTAGACAAAGAAGGCTTAAACTACACCATAAAAGGACGACCTAAATCCATTTTTTCCATCAAACGTAAAATGGACAAACAAGGCGTTACGTTTGATGAGGTTTACGACAAATTTGCAGTCCGAATTATTTATAAAAGTGATCGTGAAAACGAAAAGTTTTTAGCCTGGAAAATCTACTCCATTGTAACCGACCATTTTAGACCTAACCCAACCCGATTACGTGATTGGATTTCCTCTCCAAAATCCACTGGTTATGAAGCCTTACACATTACTGTAATGGGACCAAAAGGACGATGGGTAGAAGTGCAAGTACGTAGTGAACGTATGAATGAAATAGCCGAAAAAGGTTATGCAGCACATTACAAATATAAAAATGCCGAAGACAAAGAGGATAATTTAGACATGTGGATTAATCGTTTGCAAGAAGCGCTAGAAAATGCGTCTACCAATGCAGTCGATTTTGTAGAGCAGTTTAAACTAAACCTGTATTCTAAAGAAATTTTTGTTTTTACACCTAAAGGAGAATTAAAGTCCTTACCTAAAGGCGCTACACCTTTAGACTTTGCATTTAGTATACACACAGAAGTTGGTAAAAAAACTAGAGGAGCCAAAGTTAACGGAAAACTAGTGCCTTTAAGTCACGAATTAAGTAGTGGTGATCAAGTAGATATTATCACTTCAGAAAACGCAAAACCTAATCCTAACTGGTTAGATTACGCAACCACAGCAAGAGCTAGAGGAAAAATTAAATCGTTATTAAAAGAAGATACTAAAGTAATAGCCGAAGAAGGAAAAGAAATTTTAAGACGTAAACTAAAACAACTTAAAATTACGCTTAATGAAAAATCGGTTAATGAAATGGTAAGCCATTTTCATTTAAAAACTAGTTTAGATTTATTTTACCGTGTAGGTACAGGTAATATTGATAACACGATGCTTAAGGAGTATGCTGCTTCGCGCAGTAACGCTTTAGTAAGTTTCTTTAAAAATAAAATTACCAGAAAACAAACTATATCTGCAGAGGAGGTTAATAAAGATGAAATTACTAATAAATATGACCTATTAGTATTTGGTAAAGAAGAAGAAAAACTAGATTACAAATTAGCCAATTGTTGTAATCCAATTCCAGGAGACGCAGTATTTGGATTTATAACTATTAATGATGGTATTAAAGTCCACAAAAAAAACTGCCCAAATGCTATAAGTTTACAATCTAATTATGCGTATCGCATCATGCAAGCAAGATGGATAGACTCTTCTCAACAAGAGTTTGCAGCTCAAATAATACTATCTGGAATAGACAATTTAGGATTAGTAAACCACATTACTAAAGTCATATCTTCAAACATGCATGTCAACATGAACAGTATAAGTTTTCAGAGTGATGATGGTATTTTTAAAGGAAAAATAAATGTTATTGTACGCAACAAATCTATGCTTAAAAAGCTAATGGATAATCTTAAAAAGCTTAACGGAATTGATAAAGTAACTAGGGTTTAAAGTAGCGTTGTTAATAACTGTCTAATAACACATCTGTCAAAGTCTAAATTTTATGATTACAACCTCAAAAAAAGATGTAAATTTGCTTGGTATTTATGAGCGCAAAAACAGATATAAAAAATCAAGAGATTGTAAAAAACGTATTCACTTCTTTTTTAGAAGCGAATGGTCATAGAAAAACACCAGAACGTTACGCTATACTTCAAGAAATCTATTCTAACGATGAACATTTTGATATAGAATCCCTATATCTAAACATGAAAAACAAGAAGTATCGTGTTAGTCGTGCTACGTTATACAATACTATCGAGCTGCTTCTAGATTGCGGCTTAGTTAGAAAACACCAGTTTGGTAAAAATCAAGCACATTACGAAAAGTCTTATTTTGATAAACAACATGACCATGTTATACTTCAAGATACAGGAGAAGTTATAGAATTTTGTGATCCAAGAATTCAGGCAATTAAAAAAACAATTGAAGAAGTCTTTGATATCGAAATTTCTAAGCACTCACTATATTTTTACGGAAATCGAAAAAAAAATAATAACAACACAACTAATTAAAAATGGCAGTAGATTTACTACTTGGTTTACAATGGGGAGATGAAGGCAAAGGAAAAATTGTCGACGTTTTAACTTCAAATTACAATATCATAGCACGTTTTCAAGGTGGTCCAAATGCAGGACATACACTTAAATTTGACGGAATAAAACACGTACTACGTACTATACCTTCAGGAATTTTTCATAAAGATGCTATGAATGTTATTGGAAATGGTGTAGTAGTCGATCCAGTTGTTTTTATTAAAGAATTAGAGGGTTTAGACCAATTTGATGTTGATTACAAAGCCAAACTAATTGTATCTAGAAAAGCACACTTAATTTTACCAACGCATCGTTTATTAGATGCAGCTAGCGAAGCCTCTAAAGGTAAAGCTAAAATTGGTTCTACTTTAAAAGGTATTGGTCCAACATACATGGATAAAACTGGTAGAAACGGTATTAGAGTTGGTGATCTAGAACTAGATAGCTGGAAAGAAAAATACAGAGCTTTAGCTAATAAGCATGAAGCTATGATTGCATTTTATAATGTAGACGTACAATACGATCTAGAAGAAATGGAAGTTGAATTTTTTGAGTCTATTGAAAAACTTAAAGAATTACAATTTATAGATAGCGAAGCTTATTTACACCAATCACTAAAAGATGGTAAAACTATTTTAGCCGAAGGTGCTCAAGGATCGCTTTTAGATATCGATTTTGGTACCTATCCATTTGTAACATCAAGTAATACAACTGCAGCAGGAGCTTGTACTGGTTTAGGTATTGCACCAAACCAAATTAAAGAAGTCTTTGGTATTTTTAAAGCATACACAACACGTGTAGGTTCTGGACCATTCCCAACAGAGTTGTTTGATAAAGATGGAGAAGAAATGGCTAGAGTTGGTCAAGAATTTGGAGCTGTAACAGGTCGTGCTAGACGTTGTGGTTGGTTAGACTTAGTGGCTTTAAAATATACTTGTCGCGTTAATGGTGTTACACAATTAATGATGATGAAAAGTGATGTTTTATCTGGTTTTGAAACTTTAAAAGTAGCAACTGCTTATAAATATAAAGGCGAAACGATTACACATTTACCGTTTAACATAGAACCGGAAAATGTAGAACCTATTTATACCGAGTTTAAAGGTTGGAGCGAAGACTTAACTAAAATGAGTGAAGCTTCTCAATTACCAAAAGCGCTAAATGATTATATCGCATTTTTAGAAGAAGAATTAGAGATTCCTATTAAAATAGTATCTGTTGGACCAGACAGAAAACAGACTATTTTTAGGTAATTAAAAAATAAATTCCAATTACTAACCTGCTATTCAATATAATAGCAGGTTTTTTCATCTTAAATAATTCCTAATAGATAATACTAAGTCTATTAAATCGTTATTTTTGTGCCAAACAATGACATCTTGAAAATTAATAAACACATATATTTTTTATTCTTAATGCTTACTATGCAATTAGGAATAGCGCAACAAAAAACCATCGAGATTAAAGACTCTGGTGCATTTGGTGATATTGACGAAGAAAACTTTCCAGGAGCAAGTATCCTAACCAGAAGTGATCAAGGTCAAGTCCATATTTACCATGATGGTATTGATATGTTTTGTGACAAAGCCATATTTTATGGTAAAGAAGATTTTGTCGAAGCCTACGGAAATGTTAACATGAAGCAAGGTGACACCATTAACTTAACGTCTAAATACGTGGAGTATTCTGGTAAAACACAATTAGCGTTTGCAAGTGGTGATGTTGTATTGACAGATCCTCAATCTACCATAACATCTGACACGCTATACTTTAACAGAGCAAAACAGGAATCCTATTATAAATCTGGAGGTAAAGTTGTAAGGGACTCATCTGGGACAATTACAAGTCGTATTGGTCGTTATTATATGAATGACAAAAAATACCGTTTTGTAGATAGCGTTAAACTCGTCAATCCAGATTACGAGCTTAACACAAAAACCCTGGATTATTATTCTGATAATGGTCACGCATACATGTATGGTCCTTCAACAATAGTTGGTGATAGTAGCAAAATTTATAGCGAACGTGGTTTTTACGACACCACAAACGATACTGGCTATTTTGTCCGAAACTCAAGAATAGACTACGATAATCGTGTTATTGTTGGTGACAGTTTACATTTTGACAGAAGATTAAATTTTGCATCAGCAACCAATAATATTACAGTTACAGACACCATTAATAGCAGTATCATTAAAGGACATTATGCAGAAGTCTATCGTGCTAAAGACTCTGTGTTTATTACCAAACGTGCATTAGCAATTACTATCCAAGAAAAAGATAGTATATACATGCATGCAGACACGTTGATGGTTACAGGAAAACCAGAACATCGTGTTACTAGAGGGTATTACAATGGTAAAGTGTATAAATCAGATATTAGTGCCAAAGCAGATTCGATTCATGCAGACCATAAAACAGGACTAACACAGTTAATCAACTTAAAACGATTAAATAAAGGCGATGCGTTTTCGGCTGCAAGAAAACCTATACTTTGGAATCTGGACAATCAAATGACAGGTGACACAATTCATTTAAAATCAAATCCTAAAACCGAAAAATTAGATTCACTCATCGTTTTTTATAATGCTTTTTTAATTAGTAAGGATACGATTAGTAAGGACTCATATAATCAAATTTCTGGTAAACGCTTAATAGGAATGTTTGATGATGATAATCAAATCAAGCAAGTAGATATACTTAAAAATGCAGAATCTATTAACTTTAGTAGAAATGATAAGCAAGAGTTAATAGGTATAGAAAAATCAAAATCTTCAGATATTATTATTTATTTTGAAGAAAAAGAAGTTGTTGAGCTTAGAAAACTTTTACAATTTGAAGGTAAGCTTTATACAGAAGAAGATTTACCATTAAACGCTAGAAAACTTAGAGGTTTTGATTGGCGAGATGATGAACGTCCAAAATCTGTTGAAGACTTATTTAAAGACGATCCACCATTTACATTACCTGTAATTAAAGGACTAGAACCTTATCAAGAAGGTGAAGAGTTTTTTGGTGAAGCCTTAATTGGACGTGTTAAAAAAGCAGACGACGAAGCTGAAAAGAAGAATTTAAACAAAAAAGACCAAGCTCCTAAAGCCTCTAGAAATGTCCCTAAAAAATTCTTAAATACAAATACTAACACTCCTGCTGTACAAAAAGCAACTTCAAAAAAGAAAACAGTTAATCAAAAAGTACAATCTAAGACTGACCAGGATTAGGAGTTATGAAGGATAGATTTTTTAAACATCAAGCACAAACGTCTCCATATCCTTTAGCACTAGAAATTTCTCATGCTAAAGGAAGTTACATTTACGACACCAATAACAAAGCCTATTTAGACTTTGTTGCAGGTGTATCTGCTTGTACATTAGGACATAGCCACCCAAAGGTAGTAAATGCTATTAAACAACAAGCAGACAAGTATTTACATGTTATGGTTTATGGAGAATATGTTCAAAAACCAGCAGTAGATTTATGTAAATTTATAGCAGATCATTTACCAGAACCATTAACGTCTACATATTTAGTAAATTCTGGTACAGAAGCTATTGAAGGTGCTATAAAATTAGCACGACGTGTTACTGGACGTAGTCAGATTATTGCAGCCCATAATGCCTATCATGGTAATACTTTAGGATCTTTAAGTTTAATGGACTTTGAAGAACGAAAAGCACCTTTTAGACCATTACTGCCAGATATTAGTCACATTACGTTTAATTACCAACCTCATTTTAAGCATATCACCACAAAAACTGCTGCAGTAATAGTAGAAACTATTCAAGGTGGAGCTGGTTTTATAGAGCCTAAAAACGACTATTTAGCCAGTTTAAAAGCTAAATGTCAGGACGTTGGAGCGTTATTAATTTTAGACGAAATACAACCAGGTATTGGCAGAACAGGAAAGTTATTTGGTTTTCAAAATTATAATGTAGTTCCAGACATAGTCGTTACTGGAAAAGGATTAGCTGGAGGATTACCAATTGGCGCATTTACAGCGTCCAAAACGCATATGGATGCCTTTCAGGATGGACCAAAGCTAAGCCATATTACAACTTTTGGTGGTAACCCATTAATTGCTGCTTCGGCTTTAGCCACATTACAAGAGGTAACAAATAGTGACTTAATCTCACAAGCTTTAGAAAAAGAACAATTATTCAGGCAACACTTACAGCATCCTTTAATTACCGAAATTAGAGGTCGTGGTTTGATGTTAGCAGCAATTACAACAGATGCTAAAGTCACTGACCAAGTGGTACTACAAGCGCAAAATCAAGGATTAATACTTTTTTGGCTGCTGTTTGAGCCTAAAGCAATACGCATTACACCACCTTTAACCATCAGTAATGAAGAAATAATTAAAGGGTGTGGCATTATTATTGACTTATTAAATAAAATAACGGACTCTAATTAAAGAGTAAGACGCTTTCAATCAATCAAAAACAAATCAAAACCCGTAATTGTTGATTACTTTGTTAAAAACAAAAGTGGCAAATGCCATTTAAAAAGTAATAGAACAGTACATTTATTACAATAGAAACACCTAAACAGTGCCTATGGAGTTTAGTCAAGAAGAACCAAATAAAGTATCGCTTAGCAAATTTGAATCGATGTTAAAAACAAACAATGTGTTGTTTTTTGACTCGGACGAATTTGAAAATATAATACACCATTACCTAAACCAAGGTAAAGTATCTTTAGCAAAAAAGGCTATTAAATTAGGCTTAGAGCAACACCCTACCTCTACTAATCTAAAATTATTTAAGGTAGAAATTTATGTGTTTGAAAATAAGCTAAAAGAAGCGAATCAGTTACTAGATGCTTTGTATGTATTAGAGCCTTCAAATGAAGAAATATACATTCAAAAAGCAAATATATTATCTAAAGATGATAAGCATCAAGACGCGATTAAAGTTTTAAATATAGCTTTAGATTTAGCAGAAGAATCCTCAGAATTACATTCTTTAATAGGAATGGAATATCTATTTTTAGATAATTTTGAAGAAGCAAAACAAAGCTTTATGCGTTGTTTAGAAGATGACATGGATGACTATTCTGCGTTATACAACATTATGTATTGCTTCGATTTTTTAAATGAAAATGATGAAGCCATTACCTTTCTAAATGATTATTTAGACAAAAATCCATATTGTGAAGTTGCTTGGCACCAGCTAGGTAAACAGTATTTTACATTAAAACAATACGAAAAATCTTTAGGAGCTTTTGAATTTGCTATTATATCAGACGACACATTTGTAGGTGCCTATATTGAAAAAGGTAAAGTCCTAGAAAAGTTAAAGCGTTACAACGAAGCAATAGAAAATTACGCAGTAACCTTGGAATTGGAAGACCCTACATCTTTTGCTTTATTAAGATTGGGACGATGTCATGAAAAACTAGGTCAGATAGAATTAGCAAAACAATATTATTATAAAACTGTAAAAGAAGATCCATTACTTGATAAAGGTTGGATTGCTATTACAAAGTTTTATAACAAACAAAAAAACTATCAAAAAGCATTATATTATATTAATAAAGCTATTAATATTAATGCAGATAACGCTGTTTATTGGAAACTTTATGCACAAATAAACCACAGACTAAACTTTTTAGAAGAATCTGAACGTGGCTATAAGCGAGCTTTAGAACTTGGAAATTACGAGTTAGCCTCTTGGTTACAAAGAGCTGATATTTTAATTCAGTTAGGAGAGCCTGAAGCTGCAAGCTTAAATTTAATCCAGGCAGCAGAATTTTATCCAGAGGATGCTGAAATTGAGTTTAGATTAGCTGGTATTTATTATAGTTTATTAGAAACCGAAAAAGCAAGCTACCACTTAAAAAATGGACTGACTTTTGATGAGGAACTAATTTTTATAATTGAAGAAATTTTTCCGATGGTGTACCAATCTACAACCTTTAAAAACGCGTTAAAAAAGTTACATAAATCATAACATAAAATGATTTTTGCATACCTTTGGTTACCAACAAAACTCAAATTATGCAAAGACGCTTAAAAGATTATCTTGTCATTAGCTTAAAAGGTATTGCTATGGGAGCAGCAGATGCAGTTCCTGGCGTATCTGGAGGGACTATTGCTTTTATCTCTGGTATTTATGAAGAGCTAATTAGTACAATAAGTGGAGTAAATTTATCCTTACTAAAAACCTTAAAAAAAGATGGTTTTTTCGCCTTTTGGAAACAGTTAAATGGTAATTTTCTTTTAGCGCTATTAACAGGTATAATAATTAGTTTTGTCTCTTTTATGAGATTAGCTAAATACCTGATAGAGCAGCATCCCGTTTTAATTTGGTCCTTCTTTTTTGGATTAATAATAGCTAGTATATTTTTTGTTGGTAAACAAATTAACAAATGGTCTGTTAAAACCATTATTGCTTTAATTTTAGGTACCATTGCTGCTTTTTATATTACTAGCTTACCATCTTTAGCCAGTAATACCAACGCCTATTTTTTATTTGTTGCTGGAGCATTAGCAATTTGTGCTATGATTTTACCAGGTATTTCTGGTAGTTTTATACTAGTTATTTTAGGAGCTTATAAAACTTTAAGTGACGCTTTTCATGACTTTGACTTTAAAAAAATAGCCTTATTTGCAACTGGAGCAATTGTTGGTTTATTAAGTTTTAGTCACGTTTTAAAATGGCTTTTTAAAAACTATCACAACACTACTTTAGCAATACTTACAGGTTTTATATTAGGCTCATTAAACAAAGTTTGGCCTTATAAAAAAACTATTTCTGTAATGGAAGATGCCTCAGGTTCTGTTGTAGATTTTATGGGACTGTCAGACTATCAAACATTAAGTGTGTTTCAAAAAAACAGCTTGGATTTTGATAGCTACAAAACAGTTTTAGAGCAAAGCGTACTACCATCAACTTATTCTCAAATTAATGCAAATACAGATGCACAGTTAGTCTTAGCTATAGGATTAATGATTGCTGGTTTTTTTACTATTTTTATTCTAGAAAAAGTAGGTAACAAAGCTAGATAAATGCAAAACACACGCACATTTAAAGATAAACTATTCTTAATCTTAAAAGGATTAGGTATGGGAGCTGCTAATAAAGTTCCTGGTGTATCTGGTGGTGTTGTAGCATTTGTTGCTGGTTTTTATGAAGAGTTTATACATTCTTTACAAAAAGTAAATAGTACTGCTTTTAAGTTGCTTTTAAAAGGACGTTTTAAAGCCTTTTACAATTACATAAATGGACGCTTTTTAAGCTTACTATTTTTTGGAATGATAGTCAGCTATTTTAGTGTTTCAAAAATCCTAGATTACCTAATTACACACTACCAACTATATGTTTGGAGTGTTTTTTTTGGGATGATTATTGGATCCATTTATTATATAAGCAAAGATTTTAAAGACTGGAAAACAACAACCTATTTTGCTTTAGCAATAGGAGCTGTTTTAGGTCTTGGCATTAGTTTTTT
>Ga0209291_1001214_pt1 | contig 23456 bp, 19 predicted proteins | sample GOMGulsemesocosm_FD_184633 | JGI IMG/M metagenome (GOLD analysis project Ga0209291, IMG submission 184633) | Methane-oxidizing microbial communities from mesocosms in the Gulf of Mexico - GOM9B Gulf of Mexico (SPAdes) (version 2) | ecosystem: Environmental > Aquatic > Marine > Cold seeps...
GCCGCTACCACTCAACGGTATTAAACGACCTATTGCCGGTGCCTTACACCGAGCAAAGTTTAACGCTGATGGCCCAAAACATCGACCATACTCAAACCGTATTACAGCGCCAAATCTTGCTAGAAAATCCGTCGAGTTATTTTGAACTGGCCGCCAGTGATTATACTGAAGCTGAATTTTTAGTGAGTTTAGCGCAGCGCAGTGGCTGTAAAATATTGCTCGACGTTAACAACGTGTTTGTCAGCGCCTGTAATCATGGTTTTGATGCCAAACAATATATTGCGGCAATTCCTGCGCACTTAGTGGGTGAAATTCACTTAGCCGGGCACTCGGTTCAGTCATTAGCTGGCATGGGGGATATCAGAATTGACGACCACGGCAGCATTACGTGTGAAGCCGTGTGGCAGCTTTATCAATTTGCCTTAGCCCATGTGGGGCCGGTGCCAACGTTAATTGAATGGGATACCGACGTGCCTGCTTGGCCCGTGTTACAAGCCGAAGCTGATAAGGCGCAACATTACCTTAATCAATTAGCTGGCGCGGGAGGTTTGCATGGCTAAAAATGCGCTAAACGATTTTCAGCAACAATTGTGTCAGCATTTATTGTCACCGCAGCTTGAGCAGTCAAGTGAGCTACTGTTGGCACAGTTTAAGTCACAGTTTGGGTCTGCAGACAGCGAAGGCGAAGGTCAGAGGTCTATTGATGGCTTAATCGAAGCCAGAACTCGGCTCGATATTTATCGTAATAACGTTATTCATTCACTCAGTTGTGCGATTGCTGATTTGTACCCAATCGTCAAACGCTTGGTGGGTGATCAATTTTTTAATGGTTTGGCGATTGAATTTGTTCGGCTTTTTCCGCCTGACAATAGCGCCTTGGTTTTGTATGGTCAGGGCTTTGTTGAATTTATTGCCCAGCATCAGGCCTGCGCACAGCTGCCTTATTTAAGCGATGTTGCCCAACTAGAGTTAAGTTGTCACCAGTGCTTTCATGCGGTCGATTGCGATAATTTTGAGCCAAGTCAATTGGCTAACATTGCACCAGAGCAACTGGGGTTTCTCACCTTTAGCCTTGATCCTGCGGTGCATTTATTACAGTCGAGCTGGCCCGTTGAGGAAATTTGGCAAGAGAACCTGAAAGCGGATCCGCAGCAGCTCAATATTGATCAGGCTGGTGGCTGTTATTTGTTAGTGTTTCGCCGCGAGTTTGAGGTTCAGGTGGTTGATCTTAATCCGCATTGCTTTAATTTTATTAGTCAGCTTAAATCTGGCCTTAACATAGCGCAGGCGTGGCAAGCGACCTTGTTATTGGCCCAACAATCGGTCGGTGAAATAACCGAGCCACTTAATGAAGATGAGTTAGGGCCGATGTTAGGGTATTTATTTGGGCTGCCGCTGTTTAGTGACTTTCGGTTACAGGAACAGTTGCAGTAACGATGAGAGGAACGCTTAAAGGAGCATTAATATGATCAATAACATAGTAGTGACATTACGGAGTTGGTGTTGTCGTTTGCCCAATCAGTTGATTATTTTAGCGGCACGACTAGCGATCGCAACGGTCTTTTGGCGCAGTGCCCAAACCAAATTTAGTGGCTGGCAGCTGTTTGGTCAAGATTGGCAATTTTTTAATCTTAATCAATCGACTTTTACCTTGTTTGAATACGAATATGACTTGCCGATGATTGATCCTGAAGTCGCGGCTTATTTGGCAACCTTTGCTGAATTTTGGCTGTCGTTGGCGCTTATTTTGGGCTTGTTTACTCGCTTAAGTGCCTTGGCTTTATTAGGCATGACTGGGGTTATTCAGGTATTGGTATATCCGGATGCGTGGCCAACGCACATTTTATGGGCCGCAAGTTTACTGTTTTTAATTAAACACGGCGGTGGTTTGTTATCGCTCGACCGTTTGCTGTTTAAAGGCAATGCATAACATAGCCATTGGCTCTGTTGTACTAAAGTGTTGCTATAAATTAGGTTCGGTGAACTTTATGATGTGCTTTATGTATTTCCACTCTGTTTAACTTGGCAGCAGGCACACCAGTTACTTTCTTTGCGTCGGCAAAGAAAGTAACCAAAGAAAACGACCCGCGACTTAGTTGCTGATATTCAATAGAATAACCGTCTTAACGGAACCGCTTTTAATGCGCATCCATGCGCGAAAAGCTAAAAAATCGTCCCTGATTTTTTCTCCTAACAGTTATCCAATTGAATGCAACTAAAACGGGGATTACAACCAATCGTCACACACATCTAGTTAACTTGTTGTATTTAAATGAAAGATAAAGCAAGACTCAGTTAAAGACAACAGAGCCATAGCCATTGGTTTTATTGCGAGCATAAAAAAACGCCGACAATTGTCGGCGTTTTTGTTTAGGCACTAAAAAGCTTAATTAAATTAAGCTTCTTTAGTGGCTAAGAACTCGTCGTAAGTACCGCGGAAATCATTAATGCCCTGTGGGGTGATTTCTAAAATACGGGTTGCGATTGACGAAACAAACTCACGGTCATGAGAAACGAAGAACATGGTGCCAGCGTAGTTCGCTAGTGCCAAGTTTAGTGCTTCGATTGATTCCATATCCATGTGGTTAGTTGGCTCATCCATTAGCAATACGTTCGGGCTATGCATCATGATTTTACCAAGTAACATCCGGCCTTGCTCACCACCAGAAATTACTTTAACTGACTTACCGATGTCATTTTGCGAGAACAACAGACGACCTAAAATGCTGCGAACTGCTTGCTCGTCGTCACCTTCGTGCATCCATTGAGCCATCCAGTCGAATAAACTTAGGTCACTTTCAAATTCGTCTGAGTGATCCTGTGCGTAATAACCAAGGTTCGCGTTGTCAGACCATTTCATTTCGCCCGATGTTGGGGCCAAATCACGTTGTAAAATACGTAATAGGGTAGTTTTACCCACACCGTTTTGACCGATAATTGCCACACGCTCACCAACTTCGGTGATCATGTCGAAATCTTTAAAGATGTGGTTGTCGTCAAATGACTTGCTTAAACCTTCAACGGTAATCGCATTACGGTATAACTGTTTTTCTTGCTCAAAACGGATATACGGCGTTTGACGGCTAGACGCTTTAACATCAGCTAGCTGAATTTTGTCAATTTGCTTAGCACGTGACGTTGCCTGTTTTGCTTTAGAAGCATTGGCAGAGAAACGGCTAACAAATGATTGCAGTTCAGCAATTTGTGCTTTCTTCTTAGCATTGTCAGACATTAGCTGTTCGCGTGACTGATGGGCCGCAGTCATATATTCGTCATAGTTACCTGGGAATAATGACATTTCGCCGTAATCAAGGTCAGCCATGTGAGTACATACTGAGTTTAAGAAATGGCGATCGTGCGAAATAATAACCATGGTAGATTTACGTTCGTTAAGCACGTTTTCTAACCATTGAATGGTGTCGATGTCCAAGTTGTTGGTTGGTTCGTCAAGCAGTAGAATTTCTGGATCTGAGAATAATGCTTGAGCAAGTAAAACACGTAGTTTCCAACCCGGTGCAACTTCAGACATTGGGCCATAATGAAGTGCTTCTTCAATGCCTAGGCCTAATAACATTTCACCGGCGCGCGCTTCAGCGCTGTAACCGTCCATTTCTGCAAATTCTGTTTCTAAATCAGCAACGCGCATACCATCGCTATCGCTCATTTCTGGTAAAGAGTAAATGCGGTCACGTTCTTCTTTAACGGTCCACATTTCTTTGTGGCCCATGATCACAGTATCGATAACTGAAAATTCTTCAAACGCGAACTGATCCTGGCCTAATACGCCTAAACGCTCGCCGGTATCGATAGACACGTTGCCAGAAGATGGCGTTAGCTTGCCGGTTAAGATCTTCATAAACGTTGATTTACCACAACCGTTTGCGCCGATAAGACCATAACGATTACCGTTACCAAATTTAACCGAAATGTTCTCAAACAACGGCTTAGCGCCAAATTGCATCGTGATGTTAGCTGTAGAAATCAATGTAATTTACTCTTAAGTGATTTAATAAAGTTCAGGCGATTTTCGTTACGCGAGGCGCAAGGTTAAAATCCCTAAAAAAGCGGCATATTTTAACCGTTTGGGCAGCTAATTACTATCTTTGATTTGTTCGATGTCGTCGCTGTGTGACATGGTACTGCTATCAACTGGCGTTGATGACAAGATGATAGCGGCCAAAACTAAATTAACGCATTATTTAATTAGCTAATTGGGGGAATTAGTCAAAAGCAGGGTTAACTGCTCAACTTGTTGCGTTAACTGATCAACGCGAAGCGCTAGTTCGTCAATCCGTTGGTCGGTATCAGCCTGAGATTTTGGCGCAAGCTCGGTGGTGCTAGTGGGCAGTTGTGCTGGTAATAATTGTTCCGGCACGCTTTGCTCACTAAAGAGCTGAGCATAACGAGACTCACGCTTGCCGGGTTCGCGCTCGAGTTTAGCGACTAATTGCCCCTCGCTGTGATCACTTAAGCTGCTTAGTGCCGCTTCGACTTCGTCAACATTAGTAAAGTCAGCTAAGCGGTTAGAACGAGTTCTTAACTCGCCCGGAGTTTGCGGGCCGCGCAATAGCAATAGACAGATAATAGCGCGCTGCTGAGGTGTAAACTGCAAGCTGCCAAATTCGGTGTTACAAAAACGGTGCTTGTATTTAATGATCCGACTACCAAAACCGGTTTGCTCACCAACCAAGTGCAGGGCGGTTAATTGGTCTAACAGATCTTGAACTTCTGATTCGGTTAGATCCATCACGGGTTCGCGGCTACTTTTTTGATTGCAAGCATTGGTCAGGCTATTAAGCGATAAGGGATAGTGATCTGGGGTGGTTGTTTCTTTTTCTAGTAATACCCCAATCACTCGAGATTGCTCGGCGGTTAGTTTGAACATTATTTTAATCTCCTTATCTTACAAAGTTTTATCCTAACCTATTTACCTTGGTCGGTCATTGACTTGTTGTTAATAACCTTAACTATTAGGTTTTTAGCCATAAAATTTAACTGACCAGCTATCAAATAATGAATAAGCAACCAACCACATGATCAAGCCAATGATTACATCAATGCTTTGCTTCACTTTAGGGCGGCTGAGGTAAACCGAGAGCTTGGCAGCGCCAATCGCCAAGCAATAAAACCACACCACTGACGCTGACATCAGCCCGAGCACAAAGTAGACCTTGGCCGACCCATGGTATTGACTGCTGACACTACCAAGCACCATCACCGTGTCGATGTAGACATGAGGGTTGAGGAAAGTAACCAGCAAACTGGTAATAAGCACATATTTTAATGACTTTTTCTTGGCCGCTTGGTTTACATCTGCGTTGTTTAGCGTAAATGCTTGCTTAAATGACATTGAGCCATAGGCCAGTAAAAACAAAATGCCCGCCCACGTTAGGGCACTATACATCAGATCGCTGGTATTCATTAACGTACCGCTGGCAATGACACCCAAACCGATTAAGGATATGTCGTAGATAGCGAATAAGGTCGCGGTGGTTAAATGAAAATTACGATTAATGCCGTTATTTAAGATCATCGAGTTTTGCGCGCCAATAGGTAAAATCATACTAAGGCCTAGGCTAAAGCCTTTTGCTAACACTAATATGCTCATTGAGAGGTTCCGGTGATTGATTTGATGAGGTATTGTGAACTTGAAATGTTAAGTAATAAAATTAATAATATTTATTTATCATTAGCTGAGCTAATAACTGGGGTGTTTGTTAATGAAGTTTGACTATAAGTTGCTCGACGCTTTAAATGCGGTGATGGCGCACCAAAGCTTTGAACAGGCGGCGGCTAAATTATTTATTACCCAGTCGGCAGTATCGCAACGGATTAAATTGCTCGAAGAAACGGTCGGTCAGCCAGTGATTGTGCGCAGTCAGCCCATTACTGTGACCGCAGCAGGGGAGAAGCTATTACGCCACTTTCAGCGGGTTCAGCAGCTTGTAAATGAGCTGTTACCCGATTTATTGCCTGATGTGCCGGTGCAGCCAATTAAAATTGCACTCGCGGTGAATGCCGACAGTGTCGCAACTTGGTTTTTGGATGCGATAGCGCCAATCTTAAAAAATAATCTGGTAGAGCTCGATTTAATTATTTGCAATGAAAGCCGCAGTATCGACAAATTACGCACTGGCGAGGCCATTGGTGCGGTAAGTCGGCAAAGCAAACCTCTTGCTGGTTATCAATCATTCAAGCTCGGGCGGGTTGATTTTATCTTAGTCGCTTCGCCTGAATTTAAGCAGCGTTACTTTGCACAGGGCATTAGTGCGCAGACGCTAATGCAGGCACCTGGCATTAGTTATGATCATAACGATGATATGCATGTGCGCTTTATTGCTGAGCACTTTAAGGTCGATGCCAGTGATTACTATTGCCACAGTGTACGCTCTTCAGAAGCTTTCGTTGATTTGGCCAAAAAAGGAGTCGCTTATTGCTTGATCCCAACCTTGCAAATTGAAGCTGAGTTAGCGCGGGGCGAGCTGATAAATTTATGTCCCGATAAACGCTTAATCGATATTTTATATTGGCATAGTTGGGTCTTAGTGAGTGGCATTAATAAAACCTTGTCGCAAGAAATCGTCCGTTATGGCCAGCAAGTGCTAATGAATTAATCTCTTAGTTTTCGAATAACAAACCGCTTTACCTGTCAGGACATTCGCCAGCCAGAGCTGCTCGCTGTGGCTGACGACTTTACTTAAAGCTTAAAGCGGGCAACCTGAATATTGAGATCACTGGCTAATGTCAGCAGCTGCTGACTTATTTGCTCGCCGCGTAAGGTATCATCGCTTGATTGCTCTGCGACATTGCGAATGTCGATGACATTGTAGTTAATTTCTTCGGCCGCAATATTTTGCTGAGTGGCGGCATTAGATATTTGAGCATTTAACTGATCTAACTCTTTTATTTGGTCAGTTATGCTTGTTAATAGGTTGGCGACATCGGCGACGTTGTGGGCCTTTTGGTTGGCTTGGTCGCTGACACTACGCATTGAGGCGACAGCTTTGACCGCGGTTTGCTGTAAATTAGTAATGGTTAGTTGAATCTCCTTGATTGAGTCGCGAGTACGGGTGGCCAGCAATCTTACTTCGTCGGCTACTACCGCAAAACCACGCCCTTGTTCACCAGCTCTGGCTGCTTCAATTGCTGCATTTAGTGCCAGTAAGTTGGTTTGCTCGGCAATTTTAGTTATTACTTCCAAAATGCTGCCTACTTCATTCGTTTTAGTGTTTAGCTCTTCAATTAATTGGCTATTGATTTGAATCTCCGAGGCAAGATCATTAATGCCATCGCGCGCCAGTAACGCCAACGATTGGCCTTGACTGGCGTCGTTATTAGCGGCAATCGATTTTTCAGCGGCGTATTTGGTGTGTTGCTCAACCTCGCTGGCGGAAGCGTCGAGCTCGTTAATCGCCGCTGCCACCGATTCAGTTGCCGTTTTTTGAGTTAACACCGCTTGCTTGGTCAGTTGCGACATTTCATTGACCTCTTGGGCTGTTTGAGTTAAAGCAAGTGTGGCTTGGGCGACATGGCTAAAGCTGTGTTTAAATTTTGCCATCATTGAGTTTAATGCTTGGCTAACGGCGCCAAGTTCATCGGGGTGATGAACGGTAATTATTTTATTCAGATCGAGGTTTTGCTCAATGTCGCTAATGGTTGCGCGTAATCGGCGCAGACGATTGAAGATTAAGCGTTGTAAAATAATCGCCAATAATACGAAACCAATTACAATAATGGCCAACTGCAGCAGGCTGCTTTTAATTAACGAATGCACAATCTCTTGATCACTGTCTGACATATCATAGCTAATTTTTACCGCCCCTAAAATTTCACCCTCGGTTGCTTGATGGCAGCCAAGGCAGTTGGTGCCAAGATAGTTTGCGCTGGCTTTCATCGGTAAGATTATTTGCATCACTCGATGGCCATCTTGCTCAATAATTTCGATTGATCGGGTGCCTGATAATCCGAGGCGGTCAAACTCACTTTGTGGCTTTTGATCGTCAAAACCTGGGCCGTATAATTCAATGACTTTATCGGCTCGAATAATCTTGGCCCCGGTAATATTGTCGTGGCTTTGGACTTTTTGTTGGTAAATTTTTCGATTGGCCATAGAGCCGGACAGCATCATGGTGTTGACCGAGTCAAAATAATTCTTGGCCAAACTTTCGATATTGGCTTCGACGAATTTTTCGGCCATTTGTTGCTGCTGCTGATAAAAAAACAACAGGCTGGAAACTAAAATGCTCAAGCCGATCAGCGTTAGCGCTAATTTAATTTTGATCGACAGGCTTGCCATTATTCTATTCATTGATTATTCCAGTGTTATGGTCAAAATTGCAGAAGTTAGCTCTTTTGTACCATAGAAATAAAGCTGACTTTTTGACTTAAAATAAGAGAATGAGCAATAAAACTATCGAGTGAGTTGATGGGAAATCGTTTAAATATTGGGAGGGGTCGGAATAGGGCATAAGCAAAGACATCCGTGTCCGTGCTTTTATTTAGGGAAATGCTTCTTCACCAAATAGTTATTGACCAAATAATGGCGCACCAAAGTAGATTTGGGCGACAGTGTTAAGGAAAATAGCTAATAAGACCACCGGAATAAAGGTGCTAAGTGAAAAGTTAATATATTTTTGGGTCAAAGAACCCTGATATTTATCATTACCGATACTGAGCTCTTGGTTTAACGAATGCTTTTTCCAGCGGAAGCTGACAAATAAACACAGTAACAAACCGTTTAGCGGTAAAATGGTATCGTAGAACAGATCATAAACAAGATCGAAGAACGATTTAACATTGCCACCGTAGTTGGTTACTTCTGTTAACCAGCTCACCATGCCAAATGAAGCCGCGCACAATAACGTTAGCAAACCACCAAAGATCGCAATGCTCGATAGCGCTTTTTTACGTGTTTGCTTTTTTTCATCGATAAGGTAAGCAACGGGCACTTCTATTAGCGACACCAACGAAGTGATCGCGGCAAAAAATACTAACAAGAAAAACAGCGTCGCAATGGCGCTAGCTCCAACAAAGCCAATGCTGACTTGCAACGTCAGAAAGATCTTTGGCAGCAAGACAAAAATAAGACTAATTGATGAGTTGCTTAGTTCAGCGGTATTAACGTTAGGATCAAACGAGAAAATAGCCGGTAAAATCAGTAAACCGGCAATAAATGCAACGCTAGTATCGGCCAGCGCAACAAATTTTGCTGAGTTAACGATATTGGTGGTTTTGCTCAGGTATGAACCGTAGGTAATTAATACACCCATGCCCAATGACAACGAAAAGAACGCCTGCGATAGGGCATTATTAATGACCGACGCAGTTATCTTAGTCATGTCAGGGATAACATAAAAAGCGACGCCAGCCAGTGCATTGTCTAGGGTTAAAACAAAGGCCACCAAAGCCAGAAGCATAATAAGTAATGCTGGCATCATTATTTTTGATACCTTCTCAATGCCTTGCTGAACCCCAAGTTTTAAAATGATATAAACAATTAACGCAACTAAGGCTAATGACATAAACACATAGGGGCTATTAACGAACGCGCCAAAGCTGCCATCGGCGGCTAAGTAGTCAAGTTGGCCAAATATCGCCATCAGTAAATAGCCTAAAATCCAGACACTGATAACGGTATAGAAAACGGCAATCATAAAAGGTGTGATCACCCCAATAACACCGGTGATGCGCCATAACGGGTTTTGGTTTGACAATTGTCCAAAAGCGCCAACCGGCCCTTTATTGGTGTGGCGACCCATCGCCAGTTCTGCTGCCATAATTGGCAAGCAAATAGCGACCACGAAAATCGCATATATAATTAAAAATGCGCCACCACCATTTTTAGCGGCGTTGACAGGGAAACCGACCAAATTTCCAATCCCGACAGCTGATCCTGCAGCTGCTAAGATAAAACCTAATCGAGAACTAAAATGTTCTCTTTCTTTACTCATTTGTAACAGACCTTTTTGCTGGGTTAAATTTTTTGCGGCGCGATGCTAGCAAGCTTTTAAGCCAATGTCGCTCGTTAGATTGGTTAAGCGGGGGGCGATGTTTATATTTGTTAGCTAGCATACGTAATTGATTGAATTGTGCTTGTTTTATATGCTGACAACACCAGCGCGAGCCCGTAAAATAGCGCACTAATATTTAACAATAACGGCTAAACTATGCGCGGCATGCAACATGCAGAGGTTCCCGAGACCATAAACTGGTCGGTTTTTAAAACCTTAGTACCTTATTTGACCGAATATAAAGGCCGAGTGTTTTTAGCGTTACTGTGTTTAGTTTTTGCTAAAATAGCGACCGTTGGTTTGCCCTTTATCCTTAAACATATTGTCGATTCTCTTGATGGTGATAAATTGCAAGTTATGGTTGCCCCGGTGATGCTAGTGGTCGCTTATGGTGTGCTTAGACTCGCGTTGGTATTGTTTGGCGAATTGCGCGATACCCTCTTTGGCCGGGTTACCGAACGGGCGATGCGCCGACTCGGGCTGCGAGTGTTTAACCATTTACATCAGCTTGATCTTGATTTTCATTTAAACCGTCAAACCGGTGGTTTATCGCGCGACATGGATCGCGGCGTCTCGGGCATCAACTTTGTAATGCGTTTTATGATCTTTAATATTATCCCGACCCTAATCGAGTTTATCTTTGTGGTGGCGATTTTATTGATCAATTACGGCATTAGTTTTGCGTTGGTGATTGTACTGGCGGTAGTCAGTTACGCGATGTATTCAGTGAAAGCGACGCAGTGGCGCACTCAGTTTATTCGAGAAGCCAATTTGGCTGATTCAAGCAGCAATAGCCGGGCGATTGACAGCTTACTCAATTATGAAACGGTTAAATATTTTGGTAACGAGACGTATGAAGCCAATCGTTACGATGCCGAGTTGGCCAAATGGGAACTCGCCAAGCGAAAAAATCGCCTGTCGTTATTTACCTTAAATGGCGGACAGGCTTTTATTATTGCGCTGGCGATGACCGCGATGATGAGTTTGGCAGCTTTTGAAGTCGCGGCAGGCACAATGACCCTCGGCGACTTTGTGCTGATTAACGCCTTTACGATGCAAATTTTTATGCCGCTTAATTTCCTTGGTTTTGTCTACCGAGAAATTCGTGGTTCGCTGGCCAGTATCGAGCAAATGTTCTTATTATTAGCCAAACAACCGCAAGTACAAGACCGCCCCAATGCCCAAACATTAGTAACAACCCGCGGTGAAATTCGGTTTGAGCAGGTTGATTTTCATTACCAAGCGCAGCGACCCATCTTAAAAAACGTCTCATTTAACATTGGCGCCGGCCACAAAGTTGCGGTGGTTGGTGCAAGTGGCGGTGGTAAATCGACCTTAGTTAAATTACTATTCCGTTTTTACGATGTCTGTGGCGGTAAAATATTAATTGATGGCGTCAATATTAGCGAAGTGACTCAGCAATCACTGCGCCAAGCGATTGGCATTGTGCCACAAGATACGGTGTTATTTAATGACACTCTTTTTGAGAATGTTCGCTATGGTCGTCCAGCTGCCAGCACCCAACAAATAAATGATGCGATTGATCTTGCTCATTTACGTGGTTTTATTGACAGCTTGCCCGATGGCGATCGCACCTTAGTCGGAGAGCGTGGCTTAAAGCTTTCTGGTGGTGAAAAACAGCGGGTGGCTATTGCGCGAACTATTTTGAAAAATCCGGCGATTTTAGTGTTCGACGAAGCCACGTCATCATTGGACAGCTACAGTGAGCAGCAGATTACAAATGCGATAAATGGTATTGCTAAAACCACCACCAGTTTAGTCATTGCCCATAGGTTGTCGACTATTGTCGATGCCGACACTATTTTAGTGATGAAAGCCGGCGAAATTGTCGAGCAAGGCAATCATCATCAATTATTACAACAAGATGGAGAATACGCCACCTTATGGCAACTTCAGCAAAACAAAGAGTTAAATTAATGAATATTTCAGCAATCCAAACCTATTCACAGCAGCTAAAAAACAACAAAGCATTTGAGCTGTTTGTGATTATGATTATTGTATTGTCCGCCTTACTCATCGGCGCTAAAACCTACGATATTCCGGCATATGCCCTCGGTGCCCTTAAATTGATGGACTGGTTTATTACCGCGATTTTCTTATTTGAAATTGTCGTGCGCTTTATTGCCGATGAAGACAAAAAACGCTTTTTTACTAAGGGCTGGAATATTTTTGATAGCCTGGTGGTAATTGTCAGCTTAATCCCGGTCGAAGACAGTGAATTGGCGCTGGTGGGGCGACTTATTCGAATTTTCCGAGTAATGCGCATGGTTTCATTTGTGCCCGAACTTCGGTTGTTGCTTAACTCGTTACTAAGAGCATTGCCACAATTGGGTTATGTGGTGTTGTTAATGTTTATCATTTTTTATATTTACGCCGCAGTTGGCAGCAGCTTCTTTGGTGCGATTAACCCTGATTTGTGGGCCGATATCTCTATTTCAATGCTAACGTTGTTCCGGGTCATGACCTTTGAAGATTGGACCGACGTAATGTATGAAGTCATGACGGTATATTCAATTGGCTGGGTCTACTTTTTGTCCTTTATTTTCTTAACAACGTTTGCTTTCCTTAATATGGTGATAGGCATTGTGGTTAACGTGCTGGAAGATGAACATGCTAAAGAGCAAGCAATTCAAGACAAGATAGATGGCAAGTTAACGATTGACGATTTGTCGCGTCAAATTGAAGAACTTAAACAGTTAATTTCGGCAAAATAGTAGGTTAATGTCTACGTTCCAATTAGTTGGATTTATAAACTAATATTTTGATTAAATTTAGCAACGGCCACCAAGCTCCCGGCTTTAGTTGCCTCTCTATAAATAGATTTCAGCGCAGGTGTAGCCATGGATGGCGCAGTTAGAGCGACGCAGGATGCTAAAGCCGGATGCGCATTGAAATCGGTTCCGTTAATACAGGTATTTATAGGGAGAGCAGCAACTAATACGGGTCGCCTTTCTTTTGATTACTTATTCTCATGCGAAGCACAAACAGGTCTGGAACCCGTTTGAACAGCCGCAGGCTGGCCCGTAGGGTGAAATACATGGATGTATTTCATCAAGAAAAGTAACGGGTGTGCCGACACCGAAGTTTAATAGAAAGAAAATATATTTAGCACATCAAAAGTTCACTGAACTCAACTGCTCCCCCCTTAATTGGGACATCGTCAAGGTTATTAAGCCTTGGGCTACCCCCTTTTCTCCGGTAATCAGGTTATTTGGCCCACACTAAAAATAATACTTAATTTCAAGGCTAATAAAGTCATCTTGGCGCAGCATATACAATGCTGAGTCTTGGGGTTTGCTGTTAAAATACCAAGCAGCTAGCGACAGTTTAAAATTTTCACCGATCCGGGTACTGGCTTCCACTAAAATGCTGTGGTTGCCATTGGCCAAATCAATATTAATGCCCGCCAAAACTTCAGACGAACTAAAATCATTAAAGGCTAAGCGAGCCGCGATAAACGTGGTATCACTAAAAGCTGAATAGGGATGCTGGTCGTAGTTATACTCAAGCAATATGCCCAAATCACTATTGCCCTGATTAAACCCGACCATGGTATATTCTAGCCCCGCTGTAACTGCGGCGTAGCTGTCACTGGCTAAAAGTCTGCCCGAGTTACGCAGCGCTGTTGGTAACGACTTTTGCTTGAAATACCTTGCTTCGAACTTCCATAAAAAATCGTCGATAGCCGCCTGCGCGTCGATGCTTACTTGACTGATTTGACGATGGTATGGGGTGATATCTGTTGGGCTGGTTACAAGGTAGTCTGGCTCTCTTGAAGTGCCTTTAAATGCGCTTAGAGCGACGTCCCAATCACCGATGGTTTGGCTTAACCTTAACGCAAAGTCATGATGGTTTTGACCCGCTGACGACTGATACAATACTTGGTCGCTGACCGCGAGCTGCGATCGTAGCCGACCTTTGACACCAGCATACAAAGGCTCGCGAAAATAAGGCAGTAGAAATAACTCAAGGCTGCCCCAATCTTGAATCCAGCTCAGTTGCGCCATCGGTTGCCCCAGTTTGTCTTCACCATCGGGTGATTCAATTACGTCGGGCTGGTTAATAATGTCGACCAAATGACGCGACTCAGTAACGCCCCAAAACACTATTTTTGAGCCCAGTGACAGCTCGAAATCAGCGGTTAAGTGCTGCCAGTATGCTTGCTTTAATTCAAGGTGGCTACGCTGGTCATCACTAAAATCTTTGCGACCAAATGTGGTAACCGTTAAACTGTCGTTGCCTTGGGGCGCTAGCCAATAAAGCTCAATGTCGCCAGTGATGCTGGTTTGATTATTGGTTTGCCTGGGATCGAGCGCCGTTTGCCAAAAGTAACGCTGCTCAAGGCCAACCGAGCCACTAACATTTATTTCTGCTTGCACACTTATGCTGCTAACTAAGCCTAACAGCAAGCTAGTAACAGTAATAAACTGCTGTTTAATGGTCATTAACGCGCTCGCTTTAAGGTGTTTTTGTTAAAATCTTTGGCGGTTAAACCGGTATCAAACTTAATGTTCGAACTGATTATTTCGGTGGTTTTCCCAGTTAAATGATTGGTCATCGTTGCGTGGTGAGCACGCCAAAACTGATCATTATATAATTTGAAATCGCTGGCGATGAGAGTTTTTAAGTGCGACTTTTTACGATCATAAAATTCGACCTTATGGACCCGGTAATGCGCTTGGTCGATCCAGCTGATTAACTTACTATAACCCGAGTATTTGTCGGTAGGAATGCTTTGCACCACATAACAGGTTTGATCGCTGCAGGCTTGGTCTTTAAGGTAGGTGAAATTAAACTTTTCAATTTCAAATGAGGCCATATCTTCATACGAAAACTCGCTGCCCATAAAGGGCCCCGATTTGTTGCGCGAAGAAATACGTTTAACCCGTTTTAACGCCGGTAAATACAGCCACTGGTCATCGTTTTTACTATTGTGCGAAAAACTTAAAAATGCAGTGCCCTTAATGTCTCTTGGGGTATCAAAAATGGTCAGGGCTTTATCACCGTCATCGCTGACTTCTAATGACTTGTTGCGCAGTTTTCGTTTGCTTTGGTCGCCTTGCTTGTTGCGTAAAATCATCAGTGAATCTGATTGTGAACTAACCCAACCGCGGTCGGCGGCTTTTCTGGCACTGGCTATTTCTAACCCTTGTTCAGCGGGTGTTTGGGCCGATAATACTGCTGACAATGGCAGTGTAACGATCAATAGTGCGCTAAATTTAATGCTCATGTTGCAGCTCCTTTGGATCTGTCGACGGGGTAGGATTATCAGCGGATGCTTGGTTGTCAAAAATCAACAACATTGCCGGTAACAAAATAAAATCGACCAGCAACGCAATGACAATAATGATGGCTGTCAGCAAACCCATGTCGCTATTCATGGTGAAATTAGACAGGGTTAAAATGGAAAAACCAATGGCCAGTACAATGGTCGTGATCAGCAGTGCGCGACCAACCAATGAGAACGAAGAACGAATAGCATCGCTGGTGCTAAGGCCGCTATTTTTTCCAAGCTGATATTTACTGAGAAAGTGGATGGTGTCATCTACGACGATGCCAAGAGTAATACTGGTGACAACCGACAGCGCTAAATTAATTTGGCCATCGAACATGCCCCAAATACCAAACCCGATTGCGGCTGGCGCCATATTGGGCACCAGACTAATCAGACCCAAGCGCACCGACTTTAATGACAAACCCACTAAGAGCGAGATAAGCACTAATGCGACCGCTGAGCCTATTAACATGCTGACCATGTTGCGATCGCCAATGTAGGCAAAAATCAGGTTGGTGCTGGCAATGCTAACCGACAGTTGCGGCGCAAACTTGGCAAACCACGCGTAGCTGCGTTGCTCGATGGAAATAACCTCGCTGCTGCCTAAGTTAGTAAAATTAGCACTGACTCTCGTCGCTGATTTAGAGACATTCAGCATGTTGTTAAGATCTAAGCCATAAGGCAGGCTCATTTCATACATTAAGAGATATTGAGCTGATAATTCACGAGACTCGGGCAGTTGATAATAAGTGGGATCGTCGCCATGCATGTTTTTATTCAGGCGCTTAACGATGGTGGTAATGGTAGAGACATGATCGGTTTCGGGTTGGGACAATAACCATTGCTCAAACGCGGCAATGGTTTTAAGAAATTCGGGTTTATTGATGCCATTTTCCTCGCCGCTATCAATTGAGTAATCGAGTTGAGATAGCCCCGAGAGGTGATCTGACATGTAATCGGTTGATTGTCTAAATTCGGTTTTAGCTGAAAAATAATCAATCGCGACATCGTTGATGACATTGTTAAATAATTGCGAACTAATCGCGACAACCGCTAAAGTGGCGAGCAGGGCGACTTGGCGGTAACGACTAATGATGAAATTAGCTAAGCTGACAAATCCGCGGTTACTGCTTGATTGGTCCACGGCCTTTAATGGAATAAGCGCTAACAGCGCTGGGAATAAGGTGACCGAAAAAGCAAACGCTAACATCACACCAATAGCGACTAAGTTACCCAGATCGTTCATCGCCGGCGAATAAGAAAAATTAAGGGTTAAAAAGCCAATGCTGGTGGTTAGACTGGTCAGTAAAATAGGGCCAAAGTTAAGCTGGTAACTTTTAATAATGCTTTGGTGCTTGCTGTGCCCTTGCGCAAGAAAATAAAGTACCCCTGCCACAATGTGCACACAGTCGGCGACCGCTAGAGTCATGACAATAGTCGGCACGTTAACCGTGGTGGTGGTGAGATCCATGCCAAGCCAACCGGCTAGGCCCATCGTGCTGACAATGCTGGTAATAATAATAACTAAGGTCGCTAATGTTGCATTTAACGAGCGCAACAACAAGCCTAGTACGATGACAACCGTGGCAAACATCGCAGGGATCAAAGTGCTGGCGTCATGTTGTGCTTCAGAAGCAAAGGCCCGATTCATTTCAATAACCCCCGAGGTAAAAATATCTACTTCGGGATACAGCAAACGATATTTGGCCACTAAGTTGTCAACGTAATCACCTGTTTGTGGCAGCTCCTTTATTAAATCTTGGCCGGGCAATTGAATAGTGACGTTAACGACGGTTGAGTCGCCGTTGGCCGCCACTAATTTGTGCAGCAACAGTGGCTCGTTAAGGGCTACGGCTTTAATGTTCGCAATTTTTTCAGCATTAAGAACTTCAACCTCTAATAACAAGTCCTCGACTAACAAGTCATCATCTTCGGCTTGGGTATGCTGATAGTTGCTAATAGAGTCGACTCGCAGCGAGTGGGGAATTTGCCAGGCTTGATCGGTCAGTTGCCACACCAGAGTAAGGACTTGAGTGGTAAAAACAGTGCCTTTTTTGGGCGCGATAATAATCGCGACATTATCACTTTTATTATAAGTTGCCTGCATTTGATCAAAAGCAATCAATTTAGGATCTTCGGGGCCAAAAAACACTCGGTGATTACCATTAAATTGTAATTTAGCCAGGCCAATCGCAGCGACAATTATCAGACACAGGCAACCAAGTAAGATTAGCCATCTTGAGGTAATTAACCGTTGGGCAAACTGCGTGACCATTGTTTGGCTCCTATTTAAACCGTGTGCGCGCGTTGTTTAATTAACAACGGGACGGATATTTTGAAATTATAGTCGAGTTCACGCTAACTGATTTTTATTTTTAGCAATGAACTCAAGCTTACTTGTAATAAATGCAACATATCTCGGGTTGTTTTGCTTGATATTGGTTCTTTTGTTAGGTAATGTTGTAATTAAACTACATTTGGTAGCTTGGACATAGCAACGGAGTTTCAATCATGGCGATTAGAATAGCAATAAACGGGTTTGGTCGAATTGGCCGCAATATCTTGCGTGCAATCTATGAAAGCAATCAACAGACTGAATTTAAGCTGGTCGCGATAAATGACTTAGCAGACACTGCAACCAATGTTCATTTAACTAAATATGACTCAGTTCATGGCACCTTTAATGCGCAAGTTAGCCACGAAGCAGATGTAATGACGGTTAATGGCGATAAAATTGCAATGTATAGTGAACGTAACCCTGGGAATTTACCTTGGGCTAAGTTAGGTGTTGATATTGTTTTTGAATGCAGTGGTATTTTCACGTCAAAAGAAGCCGTTCAACCACACTTAACAGCAGGTGCTAGTAAAGTAATTATTTCTGCTCCGGCTAAAAATGTTGATGCGACCGTGGTTTATGGAGTTAATCATGATTCTTTAACCAGCGACATGACCGTAATCTCTAATGCTTCTTGTACCACTAATTGCTTGGCACCTTTTGCTAAAGTACTTAATGACGAAATTGGCATTGAGTCGGGTCTTATGACCACAATTCATGCTTATACTAATGATCAGGCATTGTCTGACAGTTGTCATAGTGATTTACGCCGTGCGCGTGCTGCAACCTTGTCGATGATCCCAACAAAAACGGGTGCTGCTGCCGCGGTTGGACTCGTTGTTCCTGAGCTTAAGGGCAAATTTGATGGTTTGGCCGTTCGCGTGCCAACATCTAATGTATCTTTGGTTGATTTAAACTTTATTGCCGCTCGCGAAACGACTGTGGAAGAAATTAATCAATTAATTGAAACTGCAGCGACTAAAGCACCGTTGTCTAAAGTGCTCGGTGTTAATAATTTACCTTTGGTGTCGGTCGATTTTAATCACAATCCTCTCTCGTCAATATTCGATGCAACGCAAACCCGCGTATCTGGTCGCTTAGTTAAAGTAATGGCTTGGTATGATAACGAGTGGGCCTTTAGTAACCGGATGCTCGACAATGCCAGAGCATTAATGGCGGCGCCTGCAGCCAAAGTAGTTAGCGCGAGCAATGAAGCGACGTTAATTAGCTAAGCAAACTGAAATTTAGGCTATTGGCATGAATTACGGTAATATCTAATGACTTAACATCAACTCGGCAATAAAGCATGACTGAAAAATGGCTGCAAATTATTGCCGTAGTTAAACTAATTCCTGCTGGGAAAGTTGCCAGTTATGGTCAAGTTGCCGACTTAGCTGGTTTGCCACGGCGGGCTCGTTTAGTGAGCACTGCCTTGAAAGCGAATGACAACCCCGAGGTGCCTTGGCATCGAGTGGTTAACAGTCAAGGTAAAATAGCGATCCCAGCGAGTGAACCTAGCCATCAACTGCAATTGAGCTTATTACGTGGTGACGGTGTTATAGTTAGTGGTAGCCGAGTTGATTTTAAAAAGTATCGTTGGCAACCAAGCTTGGCCGCTTTGCTGTTTGAATTAAATTTTTAAAGACATTTTAGATGTGAGTAATATGAGACACAATAAAGAAACAGATCTCGTTATTTTTGGTTGCTTAGGTGACCTATCCCGCCGTAAATTATTACCTGCGTTATATCAATTGGAGTTGGCCGGGCTACTGGCATCTGGCAGTCGCATTGTTGGTGTTTCACGCCAAGCGCATAGTCAAGATGAATTTCAACTGCTGGTCGAGCAAAGCTTAGCTGAGTTTGTCGGCCCAGCATTAGACCAAGCTGTAGTGGCTCGTTTTATCAGTAAAATTGACTATGTGATGATCGACAGCCGCGACAGTGATAACTTTGGCGCTTTAGAACAAACCTTAGGCTTTAAAGATCAACAAACCCCACGAGTCATCATTAACTATTTTGCGGTGCCAGCATCAATTTATGGCGAAATATGTCATGGCCTTGCTAGCGTTGGCCTAAATCATGCGCAATCTCGCGTCGTATTAGAGAAGCCAATTGGTTCTAGTTTGTATACTTCCAATGAAGTGAACGATCAGGTTGCTCAACATTTTACCGAACAACAGATTTACCGAATTGATCATTATCTTGGCAAAGAAACCGTGCTTAACTTGCTCGATTTACGGTTTGCTAATTCATTATTTGCCTCGCAGTGGGACAACCGCAGCATTGACCATGTGCAAATTACCGTGGCAGAAGAAGTTGGCATTGAAGGGCGCTGGGGTTATTTCGACCAAGCAGGTCAAATGCGCGACATGCTGCAAAATCATTTAATTCAAATATTAAGTTTGGTTGCAATGGATCCGCCGCTTAGCCTTGATGCTGACAATATTCGAGATGAAAAAGTTAAAGTACTTAAAGCACTACGACCAATTAATGTGTCTAACGTTAATGAGAATACGGTGCGCGGCCAATATAAAAATGGTTTTATTGATGGTGCTAAAGTGCCGGGTTACCTCGAAGAAGAGGGCGCTAACCTGCATAGCACGACCGAGTCTTTTGTTGCGTTAAAAGTTGAAATTGATAATTGGCGTTGGGCTGGCGTGCCGTTCTATATTAGAACCGGCAAACGCATGACCTCGAAAGTTTCTGAAATAGTGGTTTATTTTAAAAACCCATCACATAATCTATTTAAAGATTATTACAAAGAGTTACCGCCAAACAAGCTGACCATTCGACTGCAGCCCGAAGAAGGGGTTGAAGTACAAATGCTTAATAAAGTACCTGGACTGGAAGAAACCCAGCGTTTGCAGACAACCAAACTCGATTTAAGTTTTAATGATGCCTTTAAAAATACGCGCATCGCAGATGCATACGAGCGCTTATTACTTGAGATTATTAACGGCAATCAAGCGCTATTCGTGCGTCGTGACGAAGTTGAAGCGTCGTGGCAATGGTGTGACAGTATTCTGTCGGCATGGGCTACTACCGGACAGTCATTAAAACCTTACCCGGCCGGAACTTCTGGCCCCGTTGCATCTGTGGCATTAATTGCCCGTGACGGCCGTGCGTGGGACGAATAAGATGAATATTATTGAATTTGAACACAACGATGACGCGGTAATTCATTTAGCCAGCAGCATCGGCAAAGATCTTGAAGCGGCGATTATGAGTCAAGGTCATGCTAGCTTATTGGTGTCTGGCGGAAAATCACCCATCGCTTTATTTGATCGTTTGAGCCAACTACCACTTGATTGGCACAAGGTGACAATTTCCTTAGTTGACGATCGTTGGGTTGACGCTAATCATAGTGATAGCAATGAACTTTTAGTGTGCACTCACTTACTAAGAAACTTAGCCAGTGCTGCGACCTTTATTCCTTTGGTTGGCGGACAAAGCGATGCACATGCTGGGCTTGACGATGCAATGCAGCGGGTTAAATCACTGAGCAACGGAGCCGATGTCATGGTGCTCGGCATGGGAGTCGACGGTCATACCGCGTCAATTTTCCCTTGTTGTGCTCAGGTAGCAACCGCGATGGCAGCTGATAATAAGCAGCAGCTTATTGTGACCAGCCCAACAAGCGCACCCTATCAACGCATTGGTGTCACCCTGAATCAGATTATCGCCGCGAAAAAGGTCTATTTACCCTTAGTAGGATCAGCCAAAGTCGCTGTATTTGAACAGGCGTGTGAAATTGAAAATTATCAAACGATGCCGATTGGCGCCGTTATTGCGCAGCACGCAGCACTGGAAGTGTTGATCAGCCAAACGGCGTAAACCGACCAGATTAGAGAGTAGTTATGAATAACGTAATAGAACAAGTCACCTTAAGAATTATTGAGCGCAGTCGAGCAACTCGACAAGCTTATTTAGAAAAAATTACCGCGGCTCGCAGTGAAGGTCCACTGCGCCAAGTCTTATCCTGTGGTAACTTTGCCCACGCAGTCGCTGGCTGTGGCAAAGACGTAAAAACTGATCTGGGTTCGTTAACCAAATCAAATATTGCGATTGTGTCAGCGTATAATGACATGTTGTCGGCGCATCAGCCTTATGAAGTCTATCCACAACAAATCAAAGCAGCGCTTGCCCGCGAAGGCAGTGTTGCCCAGTTTGTTAGTGGCGTGCCAGCGATGTGTGATGGGGTGACTCAGGGGCAGCCAGGCATGGAGCTAAGCTTATTAAGTCGCGATGTTATTGCAATGACAACTGCGGTTGGGCTGTCGCACAACATGTTTGATGGCACGTTAATGCTGGGGATTTGTGACAAAATTGTGCCGGGATTATTGCTTGGCGCGTTGAGTTTTGGTCATTTACCAACGGTATTTGTGCCAGCAGGCCCAATGCCATCTGGTATTCCAAACAAAGAAAAAGCCGCCGTTCGTCAAAGTTATGCCAAGGGCGAAGCCGATGAAAGTCAGCTATTGGCCGCTGAAATGGCGTCATATCATTCACCAGGTACCTGTACCTTTTATGGCACCGCAAACTCTAACCAGTTAGTGATCGAAATGATGGGCTTGCAATTACCTGGATCGTCTTTCGTTGCACCCGACACTGATTTACGTTTAGCCTTAACTGATTTTGCAGCAAAACAGGTGAGTCGTATCACTGATTTGGGCGGTAACTACGCACCGATTGGCGAAGTTATTGACGAAAAATCAATGGTTAATGGCATTGTTGGTTTGTTAGCAACCGGTGGTTCGACGAATTTAACCATGCACTTGGTTGCTGTAGCACGCGCTGCTGGTATTATTATTGACTGGGATGACTTTGCCGAATTGTCGAGCGCTATCCCATTGTTGACCCGTATTTATCCTAATGGCCAAGCTGATATCAACCACTTCCAACAAGCTGGCGGCATGGCCTTTCTAATCAAGCAGCTACTTGACAATGGTTACTTACACCCTGATGTTCAGACCATTGTTGGTAAGGGCTTAGATAAATATACTTTAACTCCGGTAATGATCGATGGCGAGCTCGATTGGATTGATGCACCAGAGCAAAGTGGCGACGACACAGTATTAACCACAGTCGACAAGGCATTTCAAACACATGGCGGCTTGCAAGTCATGGCAGGTAACTTGGGACGAGGCGTGATCAAAACTTCATCGCTTGGTGACGAGCAACTCGTTGTTGAAGCGCCGGCGGTAATCTTTGAAAGCCAGCATGATTTAGACGGTGCTTTTAAAGCCGGTGAATTAAATAAAGATTGTGTTGTGGTAGTACGTTTTCAAGGACCACGTGCGATTGGGATGCCCGAGTTACATAAATTAACGCCACCGCTTAGCGTCTTGCAAGGTCAGGGTTATAAAGTGGCATTAGTAACAGATGGTCGGATGTCTGGCGCGTCTGGCAATGTGCCGGCAGCTATTCACCTAACCCCTGAAGCGGTCGACGGTAGCCTGTTGGCTAAGGTTGTAGAGGGTGACATTATCCGCCTAGACGCCCGCACAGGTGAATTAACTCTATTAGTAGATGAGCAAGTATTAGCACAACGTGAGGCTGCGGTACCTAATCTCGACGCGAGTCGAATTGGCATGGGTCGAGAATTATTTGGCAGCATGCGCAGCCAGCTCTCAGGAGCTGAACAAGGTGCTTGCTCATTATTTGCGCCAGGTTAACGGCTAACTAGCCAATGTCTAACAAACTGATTAATTAAGGAACGGTAATATGAGTCGTCAAAACTGGCCACTAACACCCCAACAAATTTTTGCTGCGGCGCCAATCATTCCGGTGATCGTAATAAGTAAAATAGAACAAG
>Ga0209291_1001215_pt1 | contig 23418 bp, 4 predicted proteins | sample GOMGulsemesocosm_FD_184633 | JGI IMG/M metagenome (GOLD analysis project Ga0209291, IMG submission 184633) | Methane-oxidizing microbial communities from mesocosms in the Gulf of Mexico - GOM9B Gulf of Mexico (SPAdes) (version 2) | ecosystem: Environmental > Aquatic > Marine > Cold seeps | place...
GCCGCGCTTGGAGATGCAGGTTCACCAGCATCAGACTCAACATTAGGTCCAACATCGGGTCTAAATGTTGATGGCCAACACGATCATATTCGCGACTCGGTGATCCCAACGTTCATCCACTATAATATTCCGCTTATTATCTTTGGTTGGATTGCTGCAGTTACTCTATAAAAATAGCAATAACGTATTTTAGAGGGTGAAGCTTATGCTTCACCCTACAATCTGTGCATAATACCCACATTATTTTACATGTTTTATGTAGCCAATGAATGTCAAATATTCTTTTTTAGACTCTTCCGAGAGGTGTTTTAGATTCATAAAGTCCTGTGCGGAACCATCAAAAATACCCGGTAATTTTGATGTATTTTGGCCTTGGAAAAATTGTTTCCAGGTGCCATCAGTAAAGGTACTTCCCCCTGTTGTATTAAAATGATGATTCCATTTAATGTTCGTCCCACCATTGTATGGTTCAACTTCTTTAGAGTGCCCACCTATTGCCTCCGTTACTGATGCGCACATTCCTCGTCCAATCCATTCATTACCTTTAACCCCCTTATCAGCCATGGCTTGTATATTATTAGTGTACATACGATTTAACGTATACCCATCCTTTTTTAAGTCACTAACCAATATTTTTCTTCGAATTTTCTGTAGTCTTTTATCCGATAGGTCACCCTTTCCAGAAAAATTCACTTGCTCATCCACTGCTTTGTTACATTCATCGATACCTAATGGCAAGTTATGGCTAATTATTTTCTTGTAATCATGTATCGTATCCGCATACTTCTTATTTTTCTTATCCGCTAAAATTGTATCTAACTCTTTGTCTAAACTGGTATAATCTTTCATCTCATAAGGATTTCTAACTAATTGGCCTATTTTTTTCCCAACAATACTCAGTTTTTCATTCTCTTTTTTGAATGCACCTGTAGTTTGCTTATTCCACGCTTTCACATGCGCCTGAGTAAAATATAAATCTTTACTTTTATCCGGACTTCTACCGTCTTTATCCCGTAAGGTAACCGGGTTATTCCTCACCATCCGATACAAGTTAAGTCCATCAATCGTCCAAGCAGGATCCGGATTTAACCAACGTCCCATCCACGGCATATAATAACGATAACCATAATAATACAGCCCTGTCGCATCCCGTTCCTTACCAGAGTAACGTACCGTTTTGTATTTGACCTCAATGCTGTTTTTGCCACGCCAAAGCGCTGAGCCACCAAACGGGTAATACTCCTCTTGGGTTAAAATCGCCGCGTGTTCGTCCAATTCTAGATTACAGCTACCCAAGTGATTATCTAGGTTGTATCTAAGCTGATTATTTGAGATATCAGTCGGCTTTCCTTTCTCCCAATGTAGCATTCGAACCTTGTTATGCCCCGTGTTCATCATTGAGACCACTTGTAATGCTTCTATCACAATTCCATTTTTACGCATAACTCGTAGCTCTAGTCCCGGTAAATACACCACCTCCGACTCATCGCCCGTGTTACTGTCTGATAAAAATTTACGAAGGCGACTGCCTAGTCCCGAGTACTGATACACTTCTTTTTTTAAGTTCGTTAACGAGACTTGCTTTAACTGATCTGTACGTCCCCAAATTAAATTTTTACTGTGTTCAAGTAGTTTGATATTACCATGCGTATCAAAGTAACTGTCTACAGCCCCCGCCATAATGCTATTGTCACTGTTCTGCTGAATAACCCGGTTACTTTTATCCGAAACTGCCATTTTCAAGGTATATTGACTGCCATTATTGGCGTGATGGACAATCATGTGAAGATTTCCCCCTCGGTCATAACGATAAGTGCGGCTGTAGTTAACATACTGCGCACTATCATTAAGCTTAGGCAGCGATGCAACTTGAGTTGGCGCCTTATCATTTTCACGCCCCGTGGCCGAGATCAATTGATACAATGCATCGTAGGTATAGGTTTGTTTCGGTAGTACACGCTGATTTTTATAAAATCGCGGCGCCTCTGCACTGTCATCAACCGATAAAATATTCCCTACTCGATCATACTCATAATGCAAGTGCTGCAATTTTGCTGAACGGCCTGACTTTTCCAACCTTGTCGTTATCGTCTGCTGTAAACGCCAGTCTTGCTCATCATACAGATAAGAGGTATTCACGCCATTACCTGCAGTTTCAGAAATAACTTGTCCATTCGCATTATGATCGATATGCGCTAAAATACTTTGCTCATCGTTAGAGCCTGATACTTGGAAATACGTGGCATTAACAGCCCCAGTTACATCATACTCACTGCGCTGTCGATTACCTTTGGCGTCTAACTGCATTAATATCATGCTCAAGGCATTATATGTACACTGGCTGGTATAAACGGTCGCATCCAATTTGCTTTGCCAATCCTGCACCACGTCACCCGACCAATGACTATCATCAACCTTAGATTTCAACAGCTGACGCGTTTGCACGAGTGGTTGTCCAGCCAGACTCATACTGCTTGTCTGAGCCAAGCCAGCATGATCATAATGACCAATTAATCGCATATTCAGATTTTTGTCAGTACTCTCTACGGTACCATCACCATAAATAAAACGCTCTGCCACCAGCTCAGCACCATCACACACACTGTCTCGCTGTATGTAAGCCGCAACAGGTCGATGTAACGCATCATCATATTCATAGCGACTCTTTGTCCCTTGCTCATCCCACGTTTTATGCAGTGCGCCTGTCACATCCGCTAAACGTATGCGAATGCCCGCATCAATACTGTTAACACGTAACTGTTCACCAGCCAAATTCGTAATATAGGCCATATTATGCTGAACATCTGTGCTTGGATTTATCGCTAACGCCGTGAAAAAACGAGGATCAATGCTGCTTTCAAGGTAACCTGCCGCATTATAAATATGGTGAGTAATCTGCGTATCTAACGCTTCATGATCTCTGGTACGGTTAAATTCAACAGTTCGAACAGCCAGTCCACAGTTATCTGTAACTGTAATGGTGGGCGTCCCACTGTACATATTTGGGGTTGCTGCCATTTAATTTTCCTTATATAAAAAGCATTCCCTTGTTAAAGGCAATGCTTTACCTATCTATTTCACCTGAGTATCTGCCCAAGTATCATTCTCATCTTCTGACACCGAGAACCAAGGGGTGTAATACTGGCGGCGCTCATGTCCTTTCGCTGTGACAACTTTGATCAAACGACCCAGCGCATCATAATAATGCGTGTCCGCATACCCTTCCATGCGCATCGACACATCAGTAATATACCGCCAATCATCGATAAAATAAGGTTGATACTGCCGAACAACGAGACCTTTATTGTTATATTCTGTACGCCCAGATACGCGCCAACGAGTGTTTGAGTGCACGCAAATAAGCTGCTTATTTGCATCAAGAGCAAGTATGCCAGTATTGGTACGTTGATAAGCCTTACCTGGTGGCACTTTCTCCATTTTCTGTAACTCACGGCCAAACCCATCACTGTACATCACTTGGATCTGAATCTGCTGTTGTTGCGCCCCATTCGGATAATTATCTGCAGTCAACATCACTTCGTGGATAGGACACTTATCTGCCATCCAACTAAATCCATCCCTTGCAAATAGAGTGGCTTGTTGCTGCACATTATTATTGGCCTGTTCAATCAAAGAGGACACACTCAATACAGGGCTGGAAATCCCGACATCCGAAAATCCAATCGCATCTCCATTTTCAGTACCATAAAAAGTGCTCATCGCAGGAGAGCCTAATGGCGTAACAGATACCGCTTCTGTATTCTTATTGCTATCTATAATTTTATAAGCATTCAATTGCTGGTAATTCGGCTCATATGTTACTGAATTACCCAATGGGTCGACAGTTTCAAGTACAGACAAACAGTAATGATCATAGCGGAGTTCCATTTTCCCTGATAAGACATCGCTCTGCATTCGTTTTGGTAAAAAGAAGTTGTCTGCCTCGTTATATTCGGTAAACGCCTGCTCTTTGATCCAGACATCGCGCTCTTTAGCCGAGTACGCAGATAACAAACGCGATGTTTTTTTATAGCCCGCCAGCCTAAGTTCACTCTCCAGTTGTGTCGGTGTCAATACATCCCGATACGCGACCAATGCATTATCATCAAAGACAGCGATATCTGTATTTAACACCCGAGGCGGAAACTGAACCTCACCCACAGCATTATCTAATAAATAATGGCTTTGTTGCTGTCCTGTAAAGTGACGAACTGCGGCTTGAGATAACACTGAGTTCACTTCTAAAAGGCGCTCAAAGCAAAATCCCCCTTGAGGCACGTTCTCATCACTGCCCATTATCACATTCGTACGCGTTTTTACTGGCAATCCTATCAGACTGTAGATATCCGCATTATTCTGATGAATATATTCATTATACGTTTCATGAATTTTCAGTATCGTTTGTTGCGCATCCTTGTCAACGTCTCCTGCCAATGCATAAATATTCCTCCACACATTATTAGATATATTCTGCCGACGAGGATAGCTAATCGAAACACTGTGCGTTGGCAAAGAAAATTCGTCAAAAGCAAGCTGGACAGTCTGTTTGCACAGCGGATCATCACTCACGCGCTCATATTGATAGTAAAGCGACTCTAATTGCTGTACACGCAATATTGGCATTTCTTCATGCGCAGCTAAAACCTGCACGAGTTCAACACGATAACGCACACTCTGCACAGTATAAGGCGTATTTTTCAACACCGAATTATCCAAACCGTACACTTCTTCACGCAGTAATGAACCACTCAATGCAAGGTTTAGCCATCGTTGCATTTCAGCTGAATATTGTGTGATATTTATAACCCCATCACCATCGCAGTAGTAAGTATCATTAAGATGATATGTGGCTTTATCACCACGCCAGAAATTAGATTTTTTTAGCGTACCCGGCGCACCAGTATGGTACCAACGACAAGTTTTTAATGGTGGTGTGTCAGTATCAGCCGCATGATCAGAAACATGATCAGTATCTAATGTTTCAACATAACTAAACCCACGAAAAACCTTAACGAAACCATCATAAAATCCACCTCGATACGCATAGTGTTGAGTAAGCTGATTTCCCGTAATTTCATCATATTGTGTGGACGCCTTCATCAAGTAAACGGGCACAGGCAAGTGACAAACCGCATTCGCATCCTCGGCCTTCTCATCTAGCCACTCCTGCCCTGATAAACGATAACGCACTTGGCTAATGGCACCGCAATTATTGTTAATTTTCGTCAATAAATAAGGCTTATTTGCAGTCAAACTTAATACATAATGTTGAGCATCCTTGTGCGACCGACTGAATACAACAGATAGCCCTCCAGTACCGAACCAGTCAACAAAAGATAATTGGCAAGTATCATCAAAATTAACACCATCAGGTAAAGCAATATCAGTTTCTTTTACAAATCCATTGCCCGACTGATTCTTGTAAAGCGTCATTTTATCCGCGTTAACATACACGAGATCTGTGGCTCCAGAACCGTCTACATCGACCAAATATAATCGATTTGGTTGAAATGGTGTCGTACTATCAAAATTCCATGGTAATTCAATGCAATTGCCAAATCGTCCCTTGCCTTTATTAGGCCAACAATAAACCACCTTGTCCGTAACTTCGATAAGGTGTGCTTGACCCGACCCCAGTACATCGCCAAAAGCCACCAAGGTGCGATCATCACGCCCCCTTATAGGCAATGGACGATTTAATGATGTAGCATCTACCGTTTTTGCTGGCGCAAAGCCTTTTCGAGTATTCGGATAAAAACGCACACTGTTTGGACCAATAACCACGACATCAGACAACCCCGCCCCTGCAATATCAGCAAATATACCCTCACCACTCAATAATTCCGAAGGAATGGCAGATAACGGACTAAACGATTGCCAATTACCGTCATCGTTTAACGTGAAAAAGCCATTCAGTCCGGGTTGCATCGACACCCAATCCAAACGCGCATCGCCATTAATATCGGTAAGCATTTGTGTCCCGTCTTGCAAAGAAGGTACTTTAGGTACATTCTTCCAATTACCGAACTTTATTGCATCAGGATTATCTGTTATTGAACAATCTCTTACTGGTGAACGGTATTTCCAATCCTGACCATTTTTGTAAAGTACCCCTGATAGCCCTTCACCGTATAAGTCCACAAATTGATAAAAAGGAGCATCATTAATACCAGGGGTCGAAGGCAATTGACTCCAGCAGGCACCAGACGCCAACTCATCATTTTGGTACTCAAAAAGAAGTGCTGGCTGAGATTCAATATTTATCTCTTTTTTTGCTTGCCCATACGCCCAATGTTGAGCCCCATCCAATGTAGTTAAAACAGGGTTTTCATTATAGTTAAATAGCAAGCGACAAACACCAAGCGGCGCGGCACTTACTCTGTCAGAAAAACCATCAGGGTAATGGTGAAACAAGATAACCTGTCGACACAAGCGATGACAGCGAACTTCAAAACCGTAGCTATAACTTGAAAAAGAATCACTCCTGACTCCCCAAGGCTGTTCTTCTGACCGCCATGCTGGAATAATATCAGGATCAGCAGCGCGCTGCCCATAATCGAGTGCGACACTAAACAGCCAGTCGTGCTGCTTGTCTTGCTCTTTTTTGCTTAGACAATACAAGCTCGGATCTGGATGTAGGTTGCCATAAAAAACATGGGTTAAATAAGATAATGCACCGCGTTCTCGCACATTTTCAGACTGTGAATCAACCACGCCCTCGTTATTTTCACTCGTATACTCATAGTGAATATGTTCACCGTTGGGTGATACACTTTCCTCTATCGACCATTCAGCAATATCATTTTCGTCACTCGTTTGCGCAACACTACTCTTACCTAAACAATGTAGAGTGCCATCTTGACCAAACACCAACCAGAATATTTTATGCAATGCGTCAGTCTGCTGCCATTGCTCATAGCGTTCATAGCCATCCGCTACGTTAGAGCAATACGTTGTCACTTTATACGTAACATCAAATGATATAAGCCCCAGCTTATTACGCTCTTTCGTAATGACAGCCCCACGCTTGTCTCTTAGGGCAACAAGTATCGCTCCAGCAGGACCAATAAACAGATCGGTATCATCATAATTAGGTACCCCTTTTCGTGAATACCTTTGTATGGACATCAAGGGTAAGTTCCACCCAACACCAAAAGCACCATTCCCCTGACTGGTTTGATAACTTAATGATAATGACGGTGCAAATCCACGCCCTTGACTCACCGGAAACGGAATAGAAAAAGACATATCGCCTGTCGGGCCTGCATGCCCAGGTGTCGTTTGTGCCGACATGATAGCCCCACCTTGTTTCGGCAATTGGGGGGCATTAATGACAAGATCACTGGTTTGTTGTGACATCAAAAACTCCAATAAAAAATAAATTCAGGTTTCAAAACCATGAACAAAAACGAATAAAGTAGTTATCCTTTCAGAGGTTCGTGTTAACCACGAACCTCGTCTCAGGCGATTGACTCAATACACGAATTATTGACTAATCGTATACCGAATATGGAATACAATATCGTTTAGGCTTTCCAAAATGGCTTGTTGCTTGCTCGTTGCATTCGGGAAGATCAGGGTCAAACACGAATTTTCATCATCCCCTGCGATTGGCAGTCCTTCAAATGGTAGGTATTTACTATCCTTGAAATCAAGCTGAAACTGACCACTGTCATTAATACCATGCGAAATAGCCGACTGACGACAACTGACATGCATATTCGTATTCGTTCCCGTGTAAGACAACACCGCTTGAATATCTTGGTACGGTGCAAGCAACGCAGGTAAGGAAACACTAATTTGCTTAATTCGCTTATGCTTCCCTAAAACACCACAGTCGTCTGGGTAATCACTTTCTATATTTAATGCAGCTAAATTCAGCTTCGCACTAAATTTATCTCCGTCCAGCTTTAACTCATGTTTAATCACGCCGTTCGTTTGCGCCCCCTGAAATACACCTTTAACTGCGTTATTAAAATCTTCTGTATTTAAGTCCATTTCTGTGGCCATAGAGACAGTGCGACTCACTTCTAAAGCCCGCTGATCCCAGTCAAGATAACTCGATTCCATTTGCGCAAGGTTAAGCATTAACGCTTCTCCACACAATAATCCTGCGTGATTACTGTCCCATGCACCTGGCTGAATAAAGGCCGCTTTATCAGATGTTTCCCATTGATAACCCCGTTCAGCTTTTAAGCAACGCGCCACTGTCAAATCATAGAACTGATAAAATATTGACGAAAGTCGCCCTTGCATCCAACTATACAGGGCACCGTTGCTGAATTTTGTATTAAGAAAATCAAGCTGAGTCTGCGTTTGAAGCTGCTGTGTTATCAGATAGTCTTTTTGCAACACAGCGGCTTCAACTTGGATCTTCAAACTGTCTTGCTGCGCCATAAGTTGTGCAACTTCATGCGTGGCCGTATCTCGTTGAATAGTCCATTCTTGTCCTCGGCGACGATATTGCTCTGATGTTGTGCGCGCTTCTGCAGCAATATTCAACCCTGCAGCGCTGGCATCCATTCCATATGCAATAGCACCAGGCACAGCGCCCCATCGAGAACCACCACATGCCATACCAAATAAATTTGGTGCCATATCCAGCGCTGCGGCCGCTGTTCGCATTGCGTTAGCTGTAATGGCAAGGGCGCCTGATGCAATACGCTCATTTATCGCTTTTTGCTCTTCGTTACTCACACCTTCATCTAACAACGCCTGATAATGATCACGGCGAGTCTCTGTACCCTCCAGATTTTTAGATAAAACGGCTTGTTCTGCCCACATTTGCTTAATGCTCACATCCTGCATTTTCACACTGCGCTTCATCAAATCTTTAGCCTGCGTCTGCAATAACGCATTTAACCCTTCCGCATCTTTACGCTCCAACACGGAGGCAAGGGCGTTACCATATTGCATTAGCTGATTAACCATACCTTTAGCGCTTTCTAACATAATAGGAAAACGCTGTATCGCAATAGTAATATTGCCCGGCAATCCCCCAGTATTACCAGCACTACTAGCAACGGTGGCACTTTGAAGTGATTTAGGAACGGTTGGCGAAGTATAAATAGGTAGCATCAGTGGCTGGCCATTAATACTCAAATTATGACGTAAATTATGCAGACGTAACTGCAAGGTTTGATAATATCCCTTGAGTTTTTCATTCTCACAGGGCAAAAACAAATCTGTCAACGACGTGCTGGCTCGAGAATCCCCTCCAACATCTAGATTGAGTAAACCCGTAGGATCCAATAACGGCGCTTGGACTGTTTTACCTACCGCACTAAGTAGTGTCGGCTCATTCCACGATGCATCCAAAGGTAATTTAGGCTCATCACCCAATAAGTTCTCTGCAGTCACGTACCATATTTTAGCTTCTGCTAGGCTGTCTCTTTCCAGCTGACGGTACGCCATATCTCCACGGGCAATCATAAGGTCCAGTAACTTCATATAAGTTGCCACTTTATAGTGCATAGGATCACTCTGGGCCACCACATCCGGATCTGTGGTATCTGTCTGAGTCACATCCCATGCTGTATCTTCTTGCAGTGGACGCGCATTCCATTGTCGTTTACGCACATCCGTATAACCCTGTGGATTAAATATGAATTTTAGCCATCGATCTGCATCTTCAAAGGATTGTGCGTGAAGCAATTTATCTGCAACCAACATAGGGGTGTAATAAAACAGTTCCCATAGATACAAACCATTCGCCCCATTGAAATCCATCGGTTCATCGTGAAGAGTCGCCATTTTCTCGCTGCATACCAAGCCGGGGACCTTTTGGCTATTCTGGACGAGGGTGACACTGTCTTTATTTTCGTTATAGAGGAAGATAACCGAATTTCCATCACCCGCACGATAATGTACTTTCTGGTATTCAACCTCTAAATGTACTTGCTGACCATCGCGATTACCTCTATCTCGGTAAGGATAAAACAATCGTACGGTTGTTTTTTCTGTTTCCGACAATATACCTTCATATGCTAAAATACTGTCATTTTCCGTATAGAAATTAGCATAATATAATTTAAACCACTTACTTTCACCATTTACGGCAGGGCTGTATTCATCTAAAATCACATTACAATAAAAGCCCTTACCTAATTGTGGTTCAAGTAATTGTTGTGTATTCCAAGTCAATACATTATCAACACCCGCATATGCTCTTTTAACCAACTCTTTAGCAAACTGGGTATTAAGCCGTGTTTGACGTGGTTTGTTGGTGAATTCCAGATAACATGCACCATTCGTATCTTTTACAATACGTGCATTTTCTTTCCGATCACTCGAGTCCGCATCTTTTACTGTCACCTCTAAAGAGAAGGTATTTCGATATATCTCTTCCTGACCATCATATACAACAAACGTTCTTTTTATCGTCTCTGCCGAACTACCAAGAGGTTCTTTAAATGACTGGTGCACCTTAGTCTCAGAAAATTTAGAGATGTAATGCAGTTCTGGTTTAGGGTCCATATCCCAACCACTGTGAGACACTTTTTCTTGGAGAAAGATTTCACTCATTCCTCTTTTAACCGACCTACTAATCAGCGATATATTCATATCATAGTTAGGGAGTGCATCAAGTGATACAAACTCAGGGGCCTTTATTTTCACAGGTAAATGACTTCGTTCATAACTGCAAGTGACCATTCCCCCCTTTATGAACAAATATGCACTTACTGAAACATCCGCAAAATACTTGCCTCGTGAGATCTTAAATGCAGGCTTGAACCGCCCCTCACTGTCGATCTCTGTCGCTTCGAAGTCAAGCTCAACTTTTACTAAATTCTTAATATTATCAGGAATAACAACAGCACAACCCCACCCTTTTTTGTGATTATTTATTACCACTGCTGCATCACAGTCATATTCCAAATGCGGGGGGTATACATCATTATTTATGTGCGTTGAGACTTCACTCTGTACACTTGCATCCTCGCCTGTTCTGTCATTTTCATCACAGCTTACTTGTACATTATGACAAACTTCCTGGAGTAACCTAATCACATAGTCGTGATTCTCATAGCCTAAGTTACCTTCGAGCACGTTTATAAATACATCGGCATCTTGCTCTGTACATTGCATATTAAAGTCTATCAAATACGCTTTCGCGTCTGTTGGTTCGTCGCGTTTTTCCGGTTTATAGACATAAGCAAGGAGACACTTATTTTTATCCGTGAATGTAATATGCAATTTTGATTGCGTATCAAACTCAATAGAATAGCTGTTTTCTGGCGACCAACTTCCATCAATTTTGCGATAACTAAGCTTTAATCTGTACTCCATCTTCATGACCGGTGCATTATTGTTTGGTTGAGACTGCACTGCTTTCTCTGTGCTTTCTATCCAAGCAATGTAAAGCCGGTTATTAAACATCACGGGTCTAACTTCATCATTAACTGCGTTAGTAATAGGGGCTTCAATTTTCTCCCATGCACTCCACGCTGAAGCTTCATAACCACCGCACCCATCACTCATGTCATTATTCAGACGACGCCAGTAATATTGAACAGGCTGACTCGCACTACGCGCAACAAAATAAGTATGTCCTTGAGATAATCTCGGCGAGTCATGGTAACCGCTCAGCACCTCTAAATTCGCGATTTCTTCAAAACTACTCAGATAGCTTAAATAAGCATCCTCAACCAAATCATGATTAAGCTTACTCTGGCTAATTTTTGATAACAGTGCCTTTTGTAAATTAGTTTGGTTATAACGTAATGAAGGCTCAACATAATTCTCTGGATAATAAGCTAATTTTAATGCACTTGCCCAACTGCTATAACGTTTATTATACTGCTCCCATTCAACAAAGAACCGACTTAAAAGCATGTCCGTGTCAATGTTAAACTCCATGCCTTGTAGGCAACGGTTAATATACAATTGAACACTTGATACCGCTTCTGCAATTCGTGTTGTCTGAGTTTGTCCGCTAACTTGGTTATCCAACAGTAAATATTGATATATACCATTACGATTTTCACCACCAAACAAGCGCATATCAGTGGTTTCATTTAATAAGAAATAAGCACACAATGCCGAACTGGTCGCTTCCTCTTGCTGCTGTCGATGTATTTCCTTTTGATGCTCAGGCAATGTGGCTTCAACGCTATCTGCGACCTGTTTAAAATCCAACACTGAAGATACGTTACTTAACGTAGAAAGCTGCAATAAACTATGCACAGACAAATTCAACGCATGCGTGTATTCAAGTAGGTTAATCATTTGGTCGAGCTGTCTTACCGTTGCGGTATTATCCACTTTACAACAGGCATTAAATACGTTCTCTATTTCACTCTGGGGGTATTTATCGGTTAACACGAGCACTATGTTCGCGCGCGTTAATTGCCCTTGTGTATAATAATGTAATAGCGCGTCAACAGCACCTTGACCAACTTGACGTTCCACCGTTTTTAATGCACTAAAATCACGCAGTGTATCGACACATACATTTAAATAGTCCTGACCTCCCCCCGGTAGCAAGCCTGCATTTTTCAATAACGGCGTTAGCTCAACCACTGATAAATCAAACGTTTTAACAATATAGGCAAGCTGGCTCATTAAATGCGTAAACTGAACAATATCATTTACATCTCTTTTAGAGTCAAAGAAGTCATTAATGCCTGTTGAATAGTTCATTATCGAATGAATATTAAGATCACTGCCACGCGCAACTTTTTCTGCCCAATCCATCACACAGTGAGCCAGTTCGTGATCCTGCAGTCCTAAGCCCGCTGCGACACTCGGTGCAATCACTTCTTGTCGATTGACGGGGTCTACATTTTGTCCTGCGTGATATAAAGTTCGCAAAAAATGTTCAATATCAGGCGTCAGTTCCGTTGCAAATCCGCTTGGTTTCATTGTCATCGATTTTAGTGCAACAACACTGATATCTTGCGCGACTAACCATTTACATACTTGTGTAATGCTTTGATGGCAAAGATAGAAGTCATGCAGTTTAGCACTGCTAAGTTTATCTGACAGACCGATTAGATTAACGATACAAACTAATTCTTGTGGTAGTAACTGATGAATACGTGCCAGCATAGCAACACGATAAAGTTGACTGATATTAGCCAGACCCAGTCTTGAGTTTGCACCACAAAGAATGGAAAGCATCTGTAATCCAGCGTCATCAACCCCAAACGCACGCTGAAGAACACTGCGTTCGTAAGCCGTCTCAGAATGCGTAGGGTCAAAAGAAATTGCCCCCTCTGAATCACGGACAGAGAACACTTGTTCACCCAAGCAAGGGTTGTTAAATAAACGATCAAATTGGCTGAGCTTTCCCGCAGGCGCGTAAACATTGATATCGCCACCAAGTAAAACCGTCGCATCATCTTCACTCAAATTATTATATTTTATTAATTTTAGGGCGTGAGATGTCAGCTTAAATGTTTCATCGCTAATTTTGTCGCCAGAAAGGCGTATTAAATTATCCAGTATCGCAGGGGTTAAACAGGTAGCCTTGCAGTAACGTACCATTTTATAAAGTCTGATGAGCATCGCAGGGTCTAAATTCTGAGCTTCGTTAAAGGTAATGGTTGTTTCACAGCCCCGCAGCCCCCTCACAGATGTCCCTCTCAAAACTTCTAACTTGATAGACGCCTTAGCGATGTTATGTTGAATATGAACATATTTACCGCATTGTGCTCTCGATTTTTGATGATAAACATCTTCACCATCGACCTTAATAGCCATTTCTGCCGTACCAGGCTCATCAGCTAAAGACGATGCGACTGAAATAATAACTTGTTCATCCCCCACAGCAGGTAAAATTGATAAACTATGAACCTGTAAAGGATTATTAAATGGAGTATGCTCAAACGTCCGTGTATACAGCCTCCCATCATCAATATGAATCAGCTGACCTTTTCCCCCTTCACTCGGGGTACCTGTGTAATAAGCGCTTTCAATATAGGTCCCACTGTATTCATTGGGAGCAACAGGTTTGTCAAAGCGACTTGACGAAGAAGATGCTTTTGACTCATAAATAGCAGGGAAAGATAAGTAAGAGATAAGTTCATCACGGGTAATACCTAATGAACGGCATAAATTATCGGCATCACTCAGATAACTGATATTATCAGTCCCATAGCAAGCATGAAGTGCATCATCATCGATTACAGTAGGACGTGTTAAATATTGCGCTAATGTAGGTGGCAAATTATTACTGAAAAGCCAACTGACCTCTTTTTCCACCGAGAAAGCACTCGTAGATAAAAGCTCATCTATCTCTTCAAGTTCAATCTTATTCAGCGCCATTGAAGACGACAAACGGCTAAAATCTGCATGGTAAGGCAATCCTTCACCAATTAAAGTATTAGCGAGTTGCGTATCAAGGCCATCATCATTGATATGGGCACGAAGTACCTCATTAGATAAGGCCAAAGTACTGATCGTTTCATCCTGATTGCTTTGGCTTAATACCAATGACGCAAGATCAGGACGGCGATGATTGAGGTGGGCAGGAGAACTTGTCTCGTGTAGCGTTTTTCCTTCACGGTATAGTTCTGTAAGGTAAGCAGCAGGTGAAAACATCGAGGCAACGGATCCTTGTTTTACATAAGCATCCGCACGCGAAGGGATGATATCGTCAAATCCTCGAATACCTCCAACCATGGTCCCCATCGCCATATTCATCGCATGCTGAAGTTGTGGATTGCCCCTTTTAACCGCGTTTCTCTGCTTTGCTTGTAATTGAATAGCGGCGGCATTACCACCCCGGTGCAAGTCCCGAATCACGCGCAAATTCAGCGTCTCTCTAACATCATTTCTGAAAGAGTTAAACTCTATCTGACCAATATCAGTTAATGAATGATACCCTTTGGACTGCAAATAAGATGCATTTTTGTCATAAAGTTGTTGCGTTAAATTAGTCAAAGTGACATTCCTTTTAGTCAAAATATATGAGTGTTGGTCATCAAGCATTAAAGCCACAAAACCCCTACAGCACTGATATAAATACACTTTTTTAGATAATTAATCCATAAATATCTACAAAAACTTAACATTTTAGCAACAATTGACAACTGAGTATCTCAGCATAATCTCTCGATGAATAAACAAAGCCTAATAGTTGCATCTAATTAGTGAGGCGAGTAGCAATTTAACGCACTGAAAAAAGCTCGCGTTAACCGCAAGCTCATTCTCAGATTATTTATACCTTCATGTTGAATTATTGGGTAATTGTGTACCGAATATGGAATACAATATCGTTAAGGCTTTCCAAAACAGCTTGTTGCTTGCCCGTCGCATTTGGAAAGTTCAGGGTCAAACATGAATTTTCATCATCCCCCGCAATTGGCAGCCCTTCAAACGGTTGATATTTACCATCATTAAAGTCAAGCTGAAATTGACCACTGTCATTGATGCCATGCGAGATAGCCGACTGACGACAGCTTATGTGCATATTCGTATTGGTTCCTGTATAAGACAATACAGCCTGAATATCCTGATACGGCGCAAGCAGTGCAGGTAAAGAAACACTGATTTGTTTGATCCGCTTTCGCTTCCCTAAAACACCGCAATCTTCCGGGTAATCGCTGTCTATATTTAATGCAGATAAATTTAATTTTGCACTAAATTTGTCTTCCTCTAGCTTTAACTCATGTTTAATTTCACCATTCGCTTTAACCCCCTGAAGTGCAGCTTTAACGGAATGATTAAAGGCATCCGTACTTGAATCCATCTCTGTGGCCATAGAGACAGTCCGTGTTACTTCTAACGCATCGTTATCCCAATCAAAATAAGCTGAATCCATTTGCGCAAGGTTGAGCATGAGGGCTTCACCGCATAGTAAACCCGCATGATTACTGTCCCATGCTCCAGGTCGAATAAAAGTCGCTGTATCAGATGTTTCCCATTGATAACCCAGTTCAGCTTTTAAACAACGAGCCACGGTCAAATCATAGTACTGATAAAATATCGACGAAAGTCGCCCCTGCATCCAACTATACAAGGCATCGTTGCTAAATTTAGTGTTAAGAAAATTAAGTTGAGCTTGCGTTTGGAACTGCTGCGTTATCAGATACTCTTTTTGCAGCACCGTTGCTTCGAGCTGGATCTTTAAGCTTTCTTGCTGTGCTTTAAGTTGTGTTACCTCATGCGTGGCAGCATCCCGTTGAAGAGCCCATTCTTGTCCTCGGCGACGGTATTGTTCCGATGTTGTACGTGATTCTGCTGCAATATTTAATCCTGTGGCGGTGACGTCCATCCCATATGCGATAGCTTCAGGTATCGCTCCCCATCGAGAACCACCACATGCCATACCAAACACATTTGGTGCCATATCCAGTGCTGCGGCCGTTGTGCGCATTGCATTAGCGGTAAGCCCAAGAGAACCAGATGCAATACGCTCACTTATTGCTCTTTGCTCTTCGTTACTTACGCCTTCATCCAGTAATACCTGATAATGATCACGGCGAGTCTCAGCCCCGATCAAGGTTTTAGATAAAATACCTTGCTCTGTCTCCATGTGCTTAATACTCACATCCTGCATTTGCACACTGCGCTTCATTAAATATTTAGCCTGTGTTTGCAATAATGCATTTAATGCTTCGCCATCTTTACGATCTAACACGGACGTGAGGGCATTACCGTATTGCATTAACTGATTAACCATACCTTTGGCATTTTCTAACATAATTGGAAAACGTTGGATACCAATAGTGATATTGCTCGGCAAGCCCCCATTATTACCAGCACTGCTTACAACTGCGGCACTTTGAAGTGACTTAGAATCGGCTACTGGCAGTGCATAAATAGGTTGCGTTAGCGGCTGACCATTAATACTCAGATTATGACGTAGGTTATGCAGACGTAACGTCAACGTTTGATAATACCCTTTGAGCTTTTCATTTTCACAAGGCAAAAACAAACCGGTCAACGAAGGGGATATTTGAGTATCCGCTTTAGCATCCGTACTAAGTAGGTTTTTCGACGCGGGTAACAAGGATTGGGTCATTTTATCTGCAGCACTATGCAGTGTCGGTTCATTCCACGATGAATTCAAGGACAGCTTTGGCTCATCACCCAAAAAGTTCGCCGCAGTGATATACCATATTTTCGCTTCTGCTAAACTGTCTCTTTCCAGTTGGCGATACGCCATGTCCCCACGGGCAATAATAATATCCAGCAACTTCATGTAAGTCGCGACTTTATAGTGCATGGGATCCGCTAATGCCACTACATCTGGATCTGTTGTTTCTATCTGAGTCGCATCCCACGCCCGATCTTCTTGTAGCGGGCGAGAATTCCATCGCCGTTTACGCGCACCAACATAACCCGATGGGCTAAATACATATTTTAACCATCGCTCTGCATCTTCAAAAGATTGTGCTTGAAGCAGTTTATCTGCAACCAGTATCGGGGTGTAATAAAACAGTTCCCATAAATACAAACCATTCGCGCCACTAAAATCCATCGGTTCATCATGAGCCTGGTTAACCATTTCCTCACTGCATGAGAAGCCAAGCGCCTTTTGGTCATTATTAACCTGAATGACACGATTACTGTCCCTATCATAGGTGAAAATGATCGATTTCCCATCACTAGCCCGATAATGGGATTTTTGATATTCAACCTCCAAATGAGCTTGTTGAGAACCGCCATTACACCAACCATCATTATCTTTGTCTGGGTAAGGGAAAAACAATTGTACGGCTGTTTTTTTTGTCTCTGACAACATACCTTCATACGCTAAAAGACTGTCATTTTCTGCATAAAAGTTCGCATAATGTAGTTTAAACCACTTACTTTTACCATTTACGGCCGGGTTGTATTCATCTAAAATCACATTGCAATAAAAGCCTTTTCCTAATTGTGGCTCAGCTAATTGCTGTGTATCCCAAGTCAACACATTATCAACACCTGCATACGCCCTTTTAACCAGTTCTTTTGCGAATAAGGTATTAAGTCGTGTTTGACGGGGTTTATTAGTAAACTCTAGGTAACATGCTCCATTACTGCCTTTGACAATACGTGCGTTTTCTTTTCTATCACTTGAATACTCATCACCTGTTGCCTCTAAAGAAAAGGTATTTCGATATATCTCTTTTTTTCCATCATATACGACAAATGATTCTGTTATAGTCTCACTCTCGCTATCAAAAGGAGTCTCATATGACTGATGTACTTGGGTATCAATATTTTGAGGTATATAATATTGACCAGACAGAGGGTTATCAGCCCAACAACTGTGAGAAATCTTGGGCTTTAGCTCGACTGTACAAATCCCTCTGTGAACATTCCCATAATAATCAAGCACTGCCACAAACATTTTATACTTAGGAACCGCATCAAATTCTTCGAACTTCGCAGCTCTTATTCTTCTTCCGTAACTCCCGCCCTCTCTACGGACAACACTACTTGGATTTTTACGCGGTCCTTCTCCTACGCATAACGTTATCCTAATCCGAGAAAATTTTTCACGATGACTCCGCATAATATTAAATACAGGTCTAATTCGGCCCTTTTCATCTATCTCCGTATTTATCATGTCGAGTTCAATTTTAATAAACCATTGAAGAAGATCTGCAACAACAGGTATACAATCCCAACTTCCTTTCTTGCTTGTTACAGTTGCCTGACAGTCATACTCCAAATGAGGGGGGGATACGTTATTATTTAGGTGTGCAGAGACAATACATTGTACATTTTCATCCTCGCCAGTTCTATCATCTTCATCGGAACTTACTTGCACATTAAGCGGGATTTTTTTTAGCGCCCTAATGATATAGTTATGTTCTTTACTTCCTAACCCTCCTTCAAGTACAGCTTTAAATACATCGGCATCTTGTTCTGTACACTGCATATTAAAATCAATTAAATATGCTTTTTCGCCAGCTAAATCATCCTGTTTTTCTGGTTTATAAACATAACCAAGGAGACACTTATTTTTATCTGTGTATGTAATATGAAATTTTGATTGCGCATCAAACTCAATAAAGTAACTACTTTCTGGGGACCAAGTTCCATCAATCTTGCGATAGCTAAGCTTTAACCTGTACTCCGTTTGCATAATCGGTGCGCCATTGGTAGGTTCCGATTGTTCGGCTTTCTCAGTGCTTTCTATCCAAGCAATATAAAGTCGGTTATTAAACATCACCGGTCTAACTTCATCATTAACAGCATTCGCAATAGGGGCTTCAATTTTCTCCCATGCGCTCCACGCAGAGGCTGTATAACTGCCTAAGTCATCCCCCATGTCATTATTCAGACTGCGCCAGTAATATTGGGCTGGCTGACTCGCACTGCGCGCAACAAAGTAGGTATAACCTTGAGATAATCTCGGCGCGTCATGGTAGCCACTCAGCATTTCTAAATTTGCTATTTCTTCAAAGCTACTCAGATAGCTTAGGTAAGCATCATCAACCACGTCTTGATTCAGCTTATCCTGACTAATTTGTGAAAGTAGTGCCTGTTGCAAGTTTGTTTGATTATAACGCAATGAAGGCTCTACATAATTCTCTGGATAATAAGCCAGTTTCGACACACTTGCCCAACTATTATAGCGCTTATTATACTGCTCCCATTCAGCAAAGAACCGACTTGTAAACCTATCTGTATTAACGTTAAATTCCATACCTTGCAGACAACGGTTAATATACAATTGGACACTTGACACCGCTTCTGCAATTCGTGTTGTCTGAACTTGTCCACTTACCTGATTATCTAGTAATAAATATTGATATATGCCATTACGATTTTCACCACCAAATAAGTCCATGTCTGTGGTTTCATTTAATAAGAAATAACCGCATAATGCAGAACTCGTGGTTTCCTCTTGTTGCTGTCGATACATGTCCTTTTTATGCTCAGGCAATGTGGCTTCAACGCTATCCGCAGCCTGTTTAAAATCAGTGTATGTCGACACATTCCTCAACGTCGAAAGCTGTAACAAACTATGCACTGATAAATTCAATTCACGCGTATATTCAAGTATTTCTACCATTTGACCCAGTTGCCTTACCGTCGCATTATCATCCGTTTTACAGCAAGCATAAAATACTTCCTTTATTTCACTCTGCGGATATTTATCGGCGAACACAATGGCAATATTCCCACGCGTTAATTGACCCTCTGCATAATAATGCAACAGCGCGTCAACCCCCCCCTGGCCAACCTGACGTTCAACGGTTTTTAATGCACTAAAATCACGTAATGTATCGACACATATATTTAAATAATTCTTATTCCCCCCCGGTAACAAGCCTGCGTTTTTTAATAACGGTCTTAGTTCAACCACTGATAACTCAAACATTTTAACAATACAGGCAAGCTGACTCATTAAATGCGTAAACTGAACAATGTTATTCACATTCACATTCACATTTTCATTTGAATCAAAGAAGCGATTAATACTTGTCGAATAGTCGGCCATAGTATGAATGTTAAGATCACTACCACGCGCCACTTTCTCTGTCCAATCCATGACACAGCAAGCAAGCTCGTGATGCTGTAGTCCAAAGCCTGCCGCAACACTTGGAGCTATCGCTTCCAGCCAATTTTCTGGGGCTATATTTTGTCCAGCGTGATATAAGGTTCGCAGAAAGCTTTCAATATCAGGTGTCAGGTCCGTTACAAAGTCACTTGGTTTCATCGTCATCGACTTTAACTCAACAACACCTATATTTTCAGCTACCAACCATTTACATACTTGTGAGACAGCACGATGGCAAGTATAAATATCATGAAGTTCTGTGCTGTTAATTTTATCTGATAAATCGATGAGATTAACGATGCAGGCTAATTCCTGTGGCAGTAACTGATGAATACGAGCCAGCATGGCAATACGATAAAGTTTGCTAATGTTAGTCAGACTGAGTCTTGTGTCCACACCACAAATAACAGAAAGCATCTGTAATCCTGCATCATCAACTCCAAATGCTCGCTGAAGTACACTGCGTTCGTATGCCGTCTCAGAATGCGTTGAATCAAAGGAGATTGATCCCTCTAAATCACAAACAGAGAACAACTGTTCACCTAGGCAAGGATTATTAAACAAACGATCAAACTGATTGAGTTTCCCTGCGAGTGCATAAGCATTAATATCACTACCAAGTAATACCGCCGCATCATCTTCTCTTAGACTATCGTTATTTATCAGTTTTAGTGCATGAGATGTAAGCTTAAATGTCTCATTGGTAATGTTGCCGCCGGAAAGGTGTATTAAATTGCCGATTATCTCGGGGGTTAAACCGGATGCCTTACAGTAACGCACCATATTATAAAGTCTGATGAGCACGGCTGGCTCTAAATCTTGAGCTTCGTTAAAGGTAATGGTGGTCTCACTGCCCTGCCATATTCCGCCCTCAACCGACGCTCCTCTGCAAATCTCAAATGTAATAGATGCCTTAGATATTGTATGCTGAATATGAACGTATTTACCATATTGCAATTTCGCCTTTTGGTGATAAATATCTTTACCATCAAGCTTGATTATGGTTTCTGCACTATCTGACGCATCTGCTAAAGACGATGCGACTGAAATACTTACGTTATCATCACCTACGGAAGGTAAAATTGACAAGCTGTAAACCAGTGAAGGATCGTTAAATGGCGTATGACTGAAAGTCCGTGTACATAATATACCATCATTAATGTGGAGTACCTGACCCTTTCCCCCTTCACCCGGGCTGCCAATATAATGCGCAGCTTTGATGTAGTTTCCACTGTATTCATTGGGGGCGACAGGCCTATCAAAGCGACTTGGTGCAGAACATGATTTTGATTCATAAATGGCCGGGAAAGATAAGTAAGAGACAAGCTCCTCTCGGCTAATGTCTAATAAACGGCATAAGTTATCGACATTACTCAAATAATCGACATTATCCATTCCATAGCAAGCATTAAGTGCATCGCTATCCGTTGCGACAGGACGTGTTAAATATTGTGCTAAGGTGGGTGGTAAATTATTACTAAAGAGCCAATCAGCCTCTTCTTCTATCTCTAAAACATTCGGTGATAAAAGGTGAGTAATCTCTTCAAGTTTAATTTTACTCAGCGCCATCGAAGATGACAAACGGCTAAAAGGTGCATGATAAGGCAGTCCTACACCAATTAACGTATCAGCAAGTTGCATATCAAGGTCATCATCATTTATATGGGCGCGAAGCACCTCATTAGATAATGCTAACGTACTGATCGTTTCATCCAGATTACGCTGGCTTAATATCAACGACGTTAGATCAGGGCGACGATGGTTAAGTTGGGCAGGTGAATTAGCATCGTGTAGCTTTTTTCCTTCACGATACAATTCAGTAAGGTAAGCGGCTGGTGAAAACATTGAAGCGACAGACTCTTGTTTTACATAAGAATCGGCACGTGGTGGGATAATATCATCAAAACCACGTATGCCCCCAGTCATGGTCCCCATCGCCATGTTCATCGCATGTTGAAGTTGCGGATTTGCCCTTTTTACTACGTTTCTCTGCTTTGCTTCTAACTGAACCGCAGCGGTTTTACCGCCCCTATGCAAGTCTCGAATGTCGCTCAAACTTAATGTTTCTTGAACATCATTCTTGAAAGAGTCGAATTCTTTCTGACCAATATTGATTAATGAGTCATAGCCTTTGGACTGTAAATAAGATGCATTATTGTCAAAAAGTTGTTGTGTTGAATTAGCCAAAGTGACATTCCTTTTAGTCAAAATATATGAGCGCAGGTCATCAACTAGCGATAACCAAAAATATAAAACACTCTAAACCTATGACATAGATACACTTTTTGAAATGGTTAAGCCAGCATTATTTACAAAACATTAACATATGGCACTTATTTGCAACAAAGAGCAGGAAGCCGAAAAACACAAATACACGGCTAATACAAAATAAATGCAACACATATATAAAATAAACTAGAGATAAATTAATTATTTCTTAATGAAAATAACCAAAAACACCTATTTTCACTTCGTTTATTGAATTGTCCCCCCTTAGTCAGGCAAGATTCACTTTCTATCAAGTAAATTGACCTGGCTAAAGGGAAAATAAAAAAAGGGAAGCAATTGCTTCCCTTTTGGGTATTCGAGTTATTATTGTAATAAACACCTATATCAATAAATTGATCACTTATTTAATGCAATCGGTGTAACTTAATTTTTTACAATAAGATTAAACTATTATTCTGATTTTGCTTTCGCTGCAGCTGCTGCGATTAATGGCTGTAGCTCACCTTGTTGGAACATTTCCATGATGATGTCACAACCGCCAACAAGCTCGCCTTCAACCCATAGTTGTGGGAATGTAGGCCAGTTAGCGTATTTAGGTAATTCAGCACGGATATCTGGGTTTTGTAGAATATCAACGTAAGCAAATTGCTCACCACAATTGATTACTGCTTGTGATGCTTGTGAAGAAAAACCACAGCTAGGTAGTTTTGGAGATCCTTTCATGTATAGGATGATTGAGTTCT
>Ga0209291_1001221_pt1 | contig 23373 bp, 16 predicted proteins | sample GOMGulsemesocosm_FD_184633 | JGI IMG/M metagenome (GOLD analysis project Ga0209291, IMG submission 184633) | Methane-oxidizing microbial communities from mesocosms in the Gulf of Mexico - GOM9B Gulf of Mexico (SPAdes) (version 2) | ecosystem: Environmental > Aquatic > Marine > Cold seeps...
TACAAAACCTTGTCTACAAAAATTACAAGGTTAAAACCTTGTCTACAAAACATCCCATGTAGGCAAGGATTTATCCTTGCAATAAATCAATTGATTTATTATTCCCCTTCAAGGCCACGTACGGGTTTAAGCTGTTCCCAATCGTGACAAGATGGACAAGACCAATAATGGGTACTGCTACTAAAACCACAACTTCTGCAGTTGTAACGTTGTTTAACATTTAAATAAGCCGAAATGAGTTCTTTGATCATTTCCAAGTTTTCATTATCTTGCTCGGGTTCATTTATTTGCATTTTAATGAAATGTTTAAAACCCCGAATGGTTGGCCGCCTTTTTATCGCTGACAACATAAAATCTTGTGCTTTAGATGGGCTATATTTCTGTTCAACAAAAGTTAAATATTTTATTAACGCACTACTACCGCCCGTTTCATCATAGACCTTTTTAATAAATTGATAGAATTCATCGTCAGCATCAAGTTGATGATAACAATTGGCCATTTGCTCAATAACATCAGGGAAAAACTCTTTATCTTGGCTATAAATATCTTTGTAGCACTGGCAAGCTTCATTATATTGCTGATGATTTTCGTAAATTTTAGCTAATAGCCAATTAGCACGACAGGAATTAGGATCATATTTCAAGGCGCTTTCAAGCAGTTCGATGACTTCAATAAACTGGTCTTGTGCTAAGGCTAGTGTAGCGAGTTCACAGTAAAAGTTAGCTAAGGTATGTAATAGTTTTTTATCTTTGGTTTTTTCAATGGCTTTTTTAAGTTCTAAACCGTGGTGCCAATCTTTGGTCGATTGATAAATCTGCAGTAAATAGGTTAATGATTTTAAGGAGAATTGTTTTGACTTTAACAATTTATGAAACATGGCTTCAGCGCGGTCGTATAAACCGGCACTTAAAAAATCTTTCCCTAGCTCAAAGGCTGCTTGTTGCTTCGCTTGAGCAGGAAGCTGCTTTTGCCTAACAAGGTGCTCATGGACCTTCAACGCTCGGTCTAATTCACCTCGTTTACGAAATAAATTAGCCATCGCAAAATGCGCTTCAACGGTATCGTCTTCAACTTTTAGTGTTTCTAATAAATACTCTATTGCCTTGTCTTGCTGATTCGACAATAAATAGTTTAAACCGGTAGAGTATTTTATTGAGAGATCTTGTTTCGCCGAATGATCACTTTGTTTAACACTGTTCCGTCCCATGAACCAACCGTAGCCCATAGCTACAGGTAATAAGAGAAAGAGTAGTTCTAACATAACGTCGGTTTTAACCTTTAGAATTAATTGATTTAGACTTTATCGCACGGGTAAATTTCCACAACAGTGCCAACATTAACCCAATAGAAATACCGATCAATGTAAATATAGTTACCGCCTCGGCAACGGTAATATTTGTTTTTGCAATCATATAATTGATGGTGATCTCTTGATTATTTTGACTACCAAAAATAAAGGCAACAATAAACAAGGCGATCATAAAAATTAACGTGATATATATACGCAAGTGTTAGTCATCCTGATCGTTTCAATGATATAAATAATTAAATAAAAAAAAGGCATGCTATAGCATGCCGTTTTTAATTTGATCTTTAATTACGCTAAGGAAAGATTAACTCTTTCCCGTAATTCTTTGCCGGGTTTAAAATGCGGAACGTATTTACCAGCAAGTTCAACTGACTCGCCAGTTTTAGGGTTCCTACCAACGCGTGGTGCGCGATAATGCAAAGAGAAACTACCAAAACCTCTTATTTCTATACGCTCACCTTTAGACAAGGTTTGCGCCATCATTTCAAGAATTTCTTTAATAGCTAGTTCGACTTCTTTTGCAGATAAATGACTTAATTTGTCTGCTAATCTTTCAATGAGTTCTGATTTGGTCATTCGACCCTCCAGTGTTCATATAGCATCACGCCAATGGTGTTTTAATTTAAGGAGAGTTTATTAATAATAAGCTCTCCTTACCGTCCGGCTAAAAATTAGTTTTTAGCGTTTTTGAAGGCAGCAGCCATAGCACTTAAACCAGATTCTTCTTCTTGATTTAAGCTATCCATTGCTTCGCGCTCATCCGCTTGATCTTTCGCTTTGATTGATAAGCTAATAGTGCGGTTCTTACGATCAACACCCATAAACTTAGTTTCAACGCTATCACCAACAGATAATTCAGTTGAAGCATCTTCAATACGGTCACGTGAGATGTCTGAAACACGTAAGTAACCTTCAACGCCTTCTACTAATTCAATCTTAGCACCTTTAGCGTCTACTTCAACTACCTTACCTGTAACAATAGCACCTTTTTTATTATCTGCAAGGTATTGATTAAATGGATCATCTTCAGTTTGTTTAACACCTAAAGAGATACGCTCACGCTCAGGGTCAACTTGAAGTACCACAGCTGAGATTTCATCACCTTTCTTATATTCACGAACAGCTTCTTCACCGCCAGCCCATGAAATGTCAGATAAGTGAACAAGACCATCAATACCACCGTCAAGACCAATGAAGATACCGAAGTCAGTAATTGACTTGATCTTACCTGATACTTTATCACCTTTGTTGAAGTTTTTAGCAAACTCTTCCCAAGGGTTCGGGATACATTGTTTAAGGCCAAGTGAAATACGACGACGTTCTTCGTCAATTTCTAATACCATTACTTCAACAGTATCACCTAAGTTAACAACTTTAGATGGGTGGATGTTTTTGTTAGTCCAATCCATTTCAGAAACGTGAACTAAACCTTCAACGCCTTCTTGGATTTCAACAAAACAACCGTAGTCTGTTAAGTTAGTTACGCGACCAGAAAGTTTAGCACCTTCAGGGTAACGCTTAGCAATTGCTACCCATGGATCTTCGCCTAACTGCTTCATACCTAGAGATACACGAGTACGCTCACGGTCAAATTTCAATACTTTAACTTGGATTTCATCGCCAACGTTTACGATTTCACTTGGGTGCTTAACACGCTTCCAAGCCATATCAGTGATATGTAATAAACCGTCAATGCCGCCTAAATCAACAAACGCACCGTAATCAGTTAAGTTCTTAACGATACCTTTAACTTCAATGCCTTCGGCTAATGATTCCAATAATGCATCACGTTCTACGCTGCTTTCTGATTCGATAACTGCGCGACGAGAAACAACAACGTTATTACGCTTTTGATCAAGCTTAATAACTTTGAATTCTAAATCTTTTCCTTCAAGGTGAGCAGTGTCACGTACTGGACGTACATCTACTAATGAACCCGGTAAGAAAGCACGAATATTGCTAACTTCAACCGTGAAACCACCTTTAACTTTACCGTTGATAACACCGATAACAGTTTCTTTTTCTTCATATGCTTTTTCAAGCACTTGCCATGCTTCGTGACGTTTTGCTTTTTCACGAGAAAGAATTGTTTCACCGAAACCATCATCCGTTGCATCTAATGCTACGTCGATTTCATCACCAACATTGATTTCTACTTCGCCAGCAGTATTTTTAAACTGGTCAATAGAGATAACAGATTCAGATTTTAAGCCGGCGTCAACTAAAACGTTGTCTTTGTTGATGGCTACGATGGTTCCTTTAATAATAGAACCAGGGCGTGTTTCGATTGTTTTTAAACTTTCTTCAAAAAGTTGTGCAAAATTTTCAGTCATAACGTGTATATGAACTCAGAGTTTTAATCCAATCAACTTACATGTTTCATGGGGTTGTTAATAAGACCTAATGTATCCATACTTTAGGTTGAATTATAAACAAATCCTTATTTAAGAATTTGCTGTTTGCGTTAGTTTCTCATTGGTAAATGAAAAAATCCTGTCAACCACTTCACTTATTGAAAGCTTAGTAGAATCAATGATTAACGCACCTTCTGCTGGAACAAGGGGAGCAACTTTTCTGTTTTGATCCCGCTCATCTCTTTGACGTATGTCATCCAGAAGGCGCGTGAGTTTAACATCATAGCCTTTATCTTTCAACTGATTAAATCGACGATCGGCTCGTTCTTCTGCAGTAGCGGTCAAAAAAACCTTTACTGGGGCATCAACAAAAACCACTGTGCCCATATCTCGTCCGTCGGCGACAAGGCCCGGTGAAACTTTAAACGCCCTTTGCCGACGCAATAAAGCTTCTCGTACACGAGGAAAAGCGGCAACTTTTGAGGCAATTGCGCCTATTTCTTCGGTACGAATGGTATTAGTAACATCCTCACCTTCTAAAATAACTTTACTTTCTCCATCAGGCGTAATTTCAAACTGTACATCTAAATGTGCAGCTATCGGTATTAGAGGCTCTTCATCATCTATTGATAAGTGATGATATTGTGTAGCTACGGCTAAGACACGATAAATTGCACCACTATCAAGTAAATGCCAACCGAGTTGTTCAGCAACTAACCGTGCTGCTGTTCCCTTACCAGCGCCACTTGGCCCATCAATGGTAATTAGAGGTATTTGTTCATTCATTTAACTATCCCTAAGTTAAGATTTTCGCATTATATTATTGTTGTTCTAGCGTTAAACCGACCTGGTTTGCTAATTTGACAAAGTTGGGAAATGATGTCGCAACATTATCACATTCTAAAATTTTAATTTCGCCAGAGGCGCGTAAAGAAGCGATAGCAAAAGACATTGCTATGCGATGATCATCTTGACTATGAATAATTCCTGAGGTCAACTGACCACCAATAATATCAATGCCATCTTCATAGACAGTACATTCAATGTCTAGTTCAACTAAACCATCAGCCATCGCTTGAATTCTGTCACTTTCTTTTACTCGCAACTCTTCAGCCCCACGTAATTTTGTAGTTCCTTGAGCACATGCAGCGGCAATAAATATAGCTGGAAATTCATCAATAGCAAGTGGTACATCACGTTCGTTGATCTCAATGCCTTTTAATTGAGAGGCTTTAACAACGATATCCGCGACAGGCTCACCACCAGCCATACGTTCATTAATTATCGTCAGGTCACCATTCATTTGTTGCAAAATATTAATGGCACCAATACGTGTTGGATTCATACCCACATTACGGATGGTTAATTCTCCAGACGTAGCAATGAGACCAGCAACCATAAAAAATGTCGCTGATGAAATATCACCCGGAACTTGGATATCACATGCCGTTAATTTATGACCTCCTTCTATCGAGATTTTTTTACCTTTGGGTGTATCTTCAACAGCCACAGGGTAACCATAAGCCGTTAACATACGTTCAGTATGATCACGAGTGATGCCAGGCTCTGTAACTGAAGTGGTACCATCAGCGTACATACCAGCTAAAATCACACATGATTTAACCTGTGCGCTTGCCATAGGTAAGTCATAATGAATGGCGGTTAATTTTTGATTATCACTTAACCCTTGATTAACAACAGGAGGCGTTCCATCTGCTGCGGCACTAATTTCAGCACCCATTAATTTTAATGGATTAACCACTCGCCCCATCGGACGTTTATTTAAAGAGTTATCTCCTGCCATATGAGTAGCAAAACGTTGTCCCGCTAAAATACCTGACATTAAACGAATCGTTGTGCCTGAGTTGCCAATATCTAATGGTCCTTGTGGCGCGGATAAGCCATGTAAACCTTTTCCATGAATAACGACATTTTGATTTTCATCTGGGCCTTCAATTGATACACCCATCGCTTGAAAAGCTTTCATGGTCGCTAAACAATCTTCACCCGGTAAAAAACCTGAAATATGTGAAGTACCTTCAGCAAGAGAACCAAACATGATAGAACGGTGTGAACATGATTTATCACCTGGTACTTTGATATCGCCAGATACCGCGCCACCTGGGGCTGTAACAATTGTTAGTGTAGTATTTTCTTTTGACATTTCCCTTCCAACTATTTTTTAATAAATTTGAGGCGAGCAACCCAAAATTTTGATGTATTTATAATGATGTTAACTAACGTTTATTAACGTTATATTTCTAACTATTCTCTTTAGCGAAGGCCTTCATAAAATTAACCAAAGCCTCTACTCCTTCAATTGGCATCGCATTATAAATGCTGGCACGCATACCACCCACTGAACGATGCCCTTTTAGAGCCACTAAGCCGTTTTCTTTGGCTTGTGCTAAAAATTTACTGTCTAAAGCTTCATCTGTTAACCAAAAAGGTACATTCATTAAACTTCTATTCGCCGTTTTAATTTTGTTTTGATAAAAGTCACTACTATCGACATATTGATAAATCATTTGCGCTTTTTGCTGATTAACTTCAGTAATGGCATTAACGCCACCCTGCTCTTTTAGCCATTGAAAAACTAGACCGGCCAAATACCAAGCATAAGTTGGCGGGGTATTATACATAGAGTCGTTATCAGCGATAAGCTTATAATTCATAATTGACGGCGTATTCAGTTTAGCCTGACCAAGCAATGCTTCATCAACAATAACAATCGTTAACCCCGAAGGGCCAATATTTTTCTGCGCGCCCGCATAAATCAAACCAAACTTTGAAATATCGATGTCGCGTGAAAGGATAGTCGAAGACAAGTCAGCGACTAAAGGAACACCGTTAGTTTCAGGTATTTCAAATATTTCAATTCCGTCAACGGTCTCATTTGGGCAATAATGTACATACGCAGCGTCACTTGAAATGGGCCAAGTAGCACTATCTGTAACTTGTTTAACCCCTTCAACTTCTTCAACAACATTTATGGTATTAATGACACCATAATTTTGTGCTTCTTTCGCTGCTGCTTTTGACCATGAACCAGAGATAATATAGTCTGCAGACTGGCCTTCTTTTAATAGATTCATCGGGATCGCGGAGAATTGACCTCTGCCACCACCATGACAAAAAAGGACTTTATAATTTTCTGGAATATGCATCAACTCACGTAAGTCAGCTTCAGCTTGGGCAGCAAGCGCCATAAATTCTTTACTGCGGTGACTTAATTCCATTACCGAACAACCCGTATTATTCCAATTGATGAACTCTTGTTGAGCTTTTTGCATAACTTGGGTAGGTAACATGGCAGGACCAGCACAGAAATTAAATACAGCAGACATGAGAAATTTAAACCTTTTAATTAATTTTAAAAACACTTTTCACCAATATATTCCTATGTTGGTGACATTGATTATTAATACTTAGGACTTAGTTTTCACTGAGTTCCTAATCTTACAACCGTACTTCCTGTACACAAAAAAATAGGCGGTTAATACCGCCTATTTTCATGATTGTTTAGCGGTAATTAGTCGTCATCACCTTCGCTGTCTTGCTCATCACTACTTTGAGCTTCAGCTGGCGTTTCATTCGATGATTCACTTTCTGAAGATGATGCTGTACTTTCTACACCTTCACCTTCAGTTTCACCTTCGATAATCGACTCATCTTCTTCAATTTCATCGATACGCTGTAATGCCACTACATGTTCATCTTCAGTAGTACGAATAATACGAACACCTTGAGTATTACGACCAATGACACTTACTTCATTGACGCGAGTACGTACTAAAGTACCATTATCAGTGATCAACATGATCTCATCTGAATCTTCAACCTGTACGGCACCAACTACTGGGCCATTACGGTCGCTGACTTTAATCGATACCACACCTTTCGTTGCACGACTCTTCGCAGGATATTCAGCTAAGTCCGTACGTTTACCGTAACCATTTTGCGTAATGGTTAAGATAGCACCATCATTCTTAGGTACAATTAACGAAACAACCCTTTGATTTCCTTCAAGCTTAATACCACGAACACCGGTGGCGGTACGTCCCATAGCACGTAAAGCATGAATTTCTTCACCTGTTTCAGGGTCTAGTTTAACTTCACCTGTTTCACTATCACGTGCTTTTTCATTAAAACGTACCACTTTACCTTCATCTGAGAACAACATAATGTCGTTTTCACCGTTGGTAATATCAACACCTATTAAGGTATCGTCATCACGTAAATTCAAAGCAATAATGCCGTTAGCACGTTGATTTGAGTAAGCCGTTAAAGGTGTTTTCTTAACGGTACCTGATGCAGTTGCCATGATGATGAATTTATCATCTTCATATTCACGCACTGGTAAAATAGCCGTAATACGCTCATCTTCTTCAAGAGGCAGTAGGTTTACAATAGGACGACCACGCGCGGTACGACTTGCTAATGGTAATTGATAAACTTTTAACCAGTATAATTTACCGCGATTTGAAAAACATAAAATCGTATCATGGGTATTAGCAACCAATAAACGTTCGATGAAATCTTCTTGCTTCATCTTGGTTGCGGCTTTACCTTTACCACCACGGCGTTGCGCTTGGTAATCCGACAATATTTGATATTTTACGTAACCTTCGTTAGATAAAGTTACTACAACATCTTCTTCACAGATCAAGTCTTCTAAAGATAAATCATGTGAAGCATTAGTTATTTCAGTACGGCGTTCATCACCAAATTCATCACGTATTAACTCTAATTCTTCACGAATCACTTCCATTAAGCGCTCAGGGCTGCCTAAAATATGCAACAATTCGGCAATAACGTCTAATAACGCTTTGTACTCACTTAGAATTTTTTCGTGTTCTAAGCCAGTTAATTTATGAAGACGTAAATCTAAAATGGCTTGTGCTTGTTGAATCGTTAAATAATATTGGTTATCACGAATACCAAATTATGGCTCTACCCATTCAGGGCGTGCTGCATCATTACCAGCTGCACTAAGCATGTCAGCGACATTACCTAAATCCCAACCTCTTGAAAGTAGTGCTTCTTTTGCATCACTTGGCGTAGGAGAGTTTTTAATTAAATCAATAATAGGATCAATATTTGCTAGGGCAATGGATAAACCTTCTAAAAGGTGAGCCCGTTCACGTGCTTTTTTCAATTCGAAAATCGTGCGACGAGTAACCACTTCACGGCGATGAAGCACAAACGCTTCTAGCATTTCTTTTAAATTAAATAGTTTTGGTTGACCGTTAGTTAACGCCACCATATTTAAGCCAAAAGATACTTGCATCTGGGTAAGTTTATATAAGTTATTTAAAACAACTTCACCTACTTCACCACGTTTAATCTCAATCACCATACGCATGCCGTCTTTATCGGACTCATCACGTAAGGCTGAAATACCTTCTAAACGTTTATCTTTAACAAGCTCAGCCATTTTTTCAATTAAACGAGCCTTGTTTACTTGGTAAGGAAGTTCGTGAACAATAATAGTTTCTTTACCAGTATTTTCATTGACTTCAATATCAGCTAAAGCACGTATTTTTATCTTACCGCGGCCAGTTTTATAAGCTTCTAATATACCTGCACGACCACTAATAATACCCGCAGTTGGGAAATCAGGGCCTGGAATAAATTCTATTAACTCATCAATAGATAAGTCTTCATTTTCAATTAATGCTAAACAACCATTAATAACTTCAGTTAAGTTATGAGGAGGAATGTTAGTTGCCATACCTACCGCAATGCCCGAGGTACCATTCACTAATAAGTTAGGAATACGGGTCGGCATAACCGCTGGAATATGTTCAGTACCATCATAGTTAGGAACAAAATCAACCGTTTCTTTATCTAAATCAGCTAAAATTGAATGAGCAATTTTTGACATCCGGATTTCTGTATAACGCATTGCTGCTGCAGAATCGCCATCAACTGAACCGAAATTACCTTGACCATCGACAAGCATATAACGTAAAGAAAAAGGTTGTGCCATACGAACAATCGTGTCGTAAACGGCTGTATCACCATGCGGGTGATACTTACCAATAACATCACCAACAACACGTGCTGATTTCTTGTAAGGTTTATTGAAGTCATTGCCCAAAACATTCATCGCAAATAAAACGCGGCGATGTACAGGTTTTAAACCATCTCGAACGTCAGGTAGCGCCCTTCCTACGATTACACTCATTGCATAATCTAAATAGGAGCTTTTTAGCTCATCCTCAATATTTATTTGAGAAATATTCTTTGCTAGATCTGTCATAAAACGACGGTATCCCTAAATGTTATTTTGGAAATTATTATTGTAAATAAGCAGCGCATATTATCACAAAAAGAGTGACACTATACAGCTTTATACCCTGTCGACCTCAAGAGAACTGTTTTAGAGTACTTGAGGGAGGTTTGGTATCTATCATGACATTTTGCTTTGGATAGCGAAGTATTTCAAGTGATTATTTCGAGGGAGAGAAAATATAGTTAAATTGTTGTTATTACGAAAATATTAGTTTGAATAATCAGCAAGATAATAGTGCAAACAACAAACTGTTCAGTATTTGAGCACAATGTGAACTTAGAGCAATGAAATACCTACGGTACTATAATGGAAGCACTTTCACATATTAAGGGTGAATACACCTGTAAAATCATCTTTACTAGCTCATGCCTCTTCAAATGCTTTACGTTGTTCGAGCGCAAGTTCATCAATATTTTTAGCAAGTTGTTTATCAAAACCAAGCGCAAAATACGCTTTAGAGACAAGAAATAGCGGACCAATGAGAAGTTGGTTTAAATCATCAATAAAAGCAGGTTTAGCTTTTTCAAAGTGATGACCAATGCCTTGCAATATCCAACCGATGACAAATGCGCTAATTGCGATAACCATTTTATTATCAATGTTAGTTAAGTAAATTGCAGAATATATAATAGGGCCAAACAATAAAACCGCACAGAGGGCGATACCCGGAGATAAAATAAAATAATAAAGTAAAACGGCCCCACACAGTAATACCGTTAATGTTATGTTGACATTGATTGCCATTATTTCAACAGGAAAATCAACATAAGTAAGTAATAAGGCAGCTGACCAAATGATTAACGGAATACCAAAAAGGTGTGTTGTTATATTATGTTTATTTAAATGTACACTTTTATATGAGGAGAGTTGCTGTTGAATTGATTTCATTTATCTACTGCTATTTACGAGCTTATTTAACTTTATACTAATTTAACTTTCTTTATATCTTCAGTCAATTATTTGTCCCGATGATGAAAGTTAAGGCTTTGGAGATGTCGTGCTGAATAATGATGTCATTTTGTTCAATGAATCAAATTGCTATCACTGGTCGAACGAAGTTAGAATACTGTCCTCTTTAAAATGAATGAAATTGCTTATGTCTGAACCGCTTAATGTTAATGAAGAAGAAATTGCTAAATTTGAAAAAATTGCCAGCCAGTGGTGGGAATTAGACGGAAACTTTAAACCTTTACATCAAATTAATCCTGTTCGCAGACAATTTATTATTCAGCACCTACAGGATGTTTTTGATAAAAGAATTATTGATGTAGGTTGCGGTGGTGGCATTCTCGCAGAAAGTCTCGCGCAATTGGGTGCTGATGTAACCGGGATTGACATGGGTAGTGAGCCTCTCAACGTTGCCAAGTTACATGCATTAGAGTCAGGCATTAAAGTGAATTATCAAAAAATCACTGCAGAACAAATGGCGCAAGAAAAACCAGAGTATTATGATGCGGTTACCTGCATGGAAATGTTAGAACATGTGCCAGACCCCGCTTCTATCATTAATGCTTGTAGTGCAATGGTAAAGCCTGGCGGTTATGTGTTTTTTTCAACATTAAATAAAACACTAAAATCGTATCTTCTCGCAATAGTTGCGGCAGAAAAAGTATTGAAATTAGTGCCAAACGGTACGCATGACCATCAACACTTTATCCGACCTTCTACCCTTATTGGTTGGGCAGCAGCGAGCGATCTTAAATGCATCGATGCTGCAGGCATTCACTATAACCCGGTTACTGAGAACCATAAGCTGATCGAGTCTCTCGATGTAAATTATATTTTGTGTTGCCAAAAGGTTTAATCATGACAGTCACTTCACTTCAAAACACCCAAGCCGTTCTTTTTGATCTCGATGGCACATTACTAGATACCGCCAACGATTTAGGTGAAGCGCTAAACTTTGTATTAACTAAGCATGGTTTAGCTAAGGTTGAACGTGATATTTATCGACCCATTGCCTCTGATGGAGCTAAAGGTCTACTTGAGCTTGGTTTTAAAGAGCAACTAAAGCATTTTGATTATGAGCAACTTAGGCAAGAGTTTCTCGATTATTACCAGCAAAATATCGCTGTTCATACTCAACTCTACCAAGGGGTTTCTTCTTTGCTAGATGGACTAAATCAACTCAATATTCCTTGGGGTATTGTAACGAACAAACCTGAAGGGTTAACTAAGCAATTGCTCCCTTATTTTAAAGAATTCGACTTATGTGGAGTAATGGTTGGTGGTGATACCTTACCTAACAGAAAGCCAGATCCCGAGCCGTTATTCTTTGCTTGCAAGCACCTTAATGTTAAACACCAGCAGTGTATTTATGTTGGTGATGCCTTACGCGATATTGAAGCAGGAAATAGTGCTGGCATGACAACGATTGTTGCCCAATGGGGCTACATTAAAAAGAGCGATAATATCAATGAATGGCAGGCGGATCTCATTCATAGAAATCCACAAGATTTGCTTTTGTTCACATAACCAGCAACTGTACATTTATAAATCAAAAACCATAAGCAATTGAAAACACTTAATTTTTACCTCTATATTACCATTTGTAATATAGAGTGCGAAATAATAACTAAAATAAATATAGTGGCAAAAAAAAAGTTCAAATAAATATTGCGTTTCGCAAAAATCAAATTAAAAACACCTTACTAAGTTAGTTGTTACTAACTAAATTATTCCACTTCATATCCATATAAAAATGAGGGTGTTTTTAGTGCTTGCATTAACAGGTAAACCTCATTATCTTGTGATCTGTTTTATGTTTAGCCCCAACATGTAGTGCATGTGTAAATTTGCTTATTTGGCGCAAACATTCCATCGATTTCATTATAAAAATAATATAAATACAGGCTTTTCATGAATAACAATCTTTTTGTAAGCAAGCGCAATGGCAAAAAAGAACCCATCGATTTAGAGAAAATCCACCAAGTAATTGCTTGGGCAGCAGAAGGTTTAGACAACGTCTCTGTTTCACAAGTTGAATTGAAGTCACATATTCAATTTTACGACGGCATAAAAACCGAAGATATTCATGAAACCATTATTAAAGCAGCTGCAGATTTAATATCAGAGGAAACGCCTGATTATCAATTTTTATCTGCACGCCTAGCTATCTTTCACCTTAGAAAGAAAGCCTACGGTCAATTTGAGCCACCTAAACTTTATCCACATGTTGTTGGTTTAGTAGAAGCGGGTAAATACGACCAGCATCTATTGGCTGATTATACAGAAGCTGAATTTGAACAAATGGAAGGTTTTCTAGACCACCGTCGCGATTTAAACTTTAGCTATGCTGCAGTAAAACAATTAGAAGGCAAGTATTTGGTTCAAAACCGAGTGACTGGTGAAATATATGAAAGTGCACAATTTCTCTATGTTTTAGTCGCGGCCTGTTTATTTGCTAAATACCCTAAAGAGACACGTTTAACCTATATTGAAGGTTTTTATCACGCAATATCAACCTTCAAGCTTTCACTACCAACCCCCATTATGTCTGGCGTGAGAACACCAACACGTCAATTCTCATCTTGTGTATTGATTGAGTGTGGTGATAGCTTAGATTCTATAAATGCCGCTTCTAGTTCGATTGTTAAATATGTTTCTCAACGTGCAGGAATAGGCATTAATGCCGGAAACATTCGTGCATTAGGCAGCTCTATTCGTAACGGAGAAGCCTTCCACACAGGCTGTATCCCTTTTTATAAACACTTTCAAACAGCAGTTAAAAGTTGCTCTCAAGGTGGCGTTCGTGGTGGTGCAGCTACCCTATTCTATCCACTTTGGCATTTAGAAGTTGAAAGTTTATTAGTACTTAAAAATAACCGCGGTGTTGAAGAAAACCGTGTTCGCCATTTAGATTATGGCGTGCAATTTAACAAATTAATGTATCAACGCTTGATCAAAGGTCAGTCAATCACCTTATTTAGCCCAAGCGATGTCCCTGGTTTATACGATGCGTTTTTTGCCGATCAAGAAAAATTTGAATCATTATACTTACAGTATGAAGCAGATGACTCTATTCGTAAAAAGTGTATTAAAGCGATTGAGTTATTTACCTTATTTGCTCAAGAGCGTGCCAGTACCGGGCGAATTTATCTGCAAAACGTTGATCACTGTAATACCCATAGCCCATTTGATCCTGAAGTGGCGCCGATTAAACAAAGTAATCTTTGTTTAGAAATTGCCCTACCAACGAAACCATTAAATGAAATTAATGATCCAAATGGTGAGATTGCCCTGTGTACATTATCTGCTTTCAATTTAGGGGCTATTGATAGTCTTGATGAATTAGAAGGATTAGCCGACTTAGCTGTGCGAGCATTAGATAATTTGCTCGATTATCAAGATTACCCAATGCCTGCTGCAGAAAACGCTACCTTTGGTCGACGAACGCTAGGTATAGGTGTTATTAACTATGCGTATTACTTAGCAAAAAATGGTGTTTATTATTCAAATGGCAGTGCCAATAATTTAACGCATCGTACATTTGAAGCAATTCAGTTCTATTTATTACAAGCTTCAAATAAGTTGGCTATCGAACAAGGTGCTTGTCCTAAGTTCAATGAAACTCGTTTATCTCAAGGTATTTTACCAATCGACACCTATAAAAAAGAAGTCGATAATATTACTGGTGAACCTTTGCATTTAGACTGGGAAGCATTGCGTGAAAGCATTAAAGAGCATGGCGTAAGAAACTCAACGGTTTCCGCGTTAATGCCGTCAGAAACATCTTCACAAATATCAAATGCAACCAATGGTATTGAGCCACCTCGTGGATTAATCAGTGTTAAAGCCAGTAAAGATGGTATTTTGAAACAAGTGGTGCCTGAATACGAAAAACTAAAAGATAACTATGAGTTGTTGTGGAATATTCCAAGTAATGAAGGTTACTTGCAACTTGTTGGCATCATGCAAAAGTTTATTGATCAAACCATTTCTGCCAATACTAACTATGATCCTTCAAAGTTTGAGGGTGGAAAAGTGCCGGTTAAACAAATCTTAAAAGATATATTAACCGCGTATAAACTTGGTGTTAAAACTATGTACTACCACAATACTCGTGACGGTGCAGATGACCAAGTAGAAGTTGAAAGTGACGACTGCGCTGGCGGCGCTTGTAAAATTTAACCTGTAATAAAACGCCGATTGAATATTCATTCGGCGTTATTTTCTTAGCACTAATAATTTTAAAATAATAACAATCACCTTAGATATTTTGAAACCTTACAATAACTGTATTGTTTCCAGGAGCACTGCATGACCTATAGTACATTTAACCAAACGCCCAACAACGCTTTGCTTGAACCAATGTTTATGGGGAATAATGTTAATGTATCCCGTTACGATCAACAGCGTTATATGGCTTTTGAAAAGTTAATAGAAAAACAACTGAGTTTCTTTTGGCGTCCAGAAGAAGTTGATGTTTCAAAAGATAGAGCCGATTGGCAAAGCTTAACTCATTCAGAAAAGCATATTTTCATTTCCAACTTAAAGTATCAAACGTTACTAGACAGTATGGCTGCTCGTTCAGTTAATGCGGTATTATTGCCGTTAGTTTCTTTACCTGAAGTGGAAACTTGGGTTGAAACATGGGCTTTTAGTGAAACTATTCACTCTCGTTCTTATACGCATATTTTACGTAATTTATTTAGCGATCCAAGCGAAGTATTTGATGATATTGTTGTTAATCCAGCTATTTTAAAACGTGCTAGCAGCATCGCTAAATTTTTTGATGATGTCATCATCACTACACAATTACTGCAATCTCAAGGAGAAGGTACCTATGAGGTTGAGGGGAAGAGCATTGAGGTTAGTCAACGTAAATTAAAAGAACGCTTATTCCTTGCTATTTGTTCCGTGAACGCACTTGAAGCCATTCGTTTTTATGTTAGTTTCGCCTGTTCGTTTGCTTTCGCTGAACGTGAGCTGCTTGAAGGTAATGCAAAAATCATTAAATTAATCGCGCGTGATGAAGCATTGCATTTAACTGGCACTCAACACATTTTAAATAATTGGATGTCAGGTAAAGACGATCCAGAAATGCAAGAAATTGCCAACGAATTGAAAGATAAAGGTCAGCAAATTTTCTTAGATGTTGTTGAGCAAGAAAAAGAATGGGCGCAATACCTATTTAAAGATGGCTCAATGATTGGCCTTAACGCTGAAATATTAAATCAATACATTGAATATATTAGTAACCAACGATTGACCGCTATTGGCTTTGACGCGCCATTTTCAATCAAAAGCAACCCACTACCATGGATGAATGCCTATTTAGTCAGTGACAACGTGCAGGTGGCTCCACAGGAGTCTGAAATCTCAAGTTACTTAGTAGGTCAAGTTGATTCTTCTGTATCAAGCGACGACTTTGATGACTTTGATTTGTAATAATGAATTCAGCTAAATTAATTAGCATCAGTCATTATTTTACTTTGTTTAGCACAATAGATTGGGGAAGTAGTAATGAATGATGCTCATTCCCCAACTACAAAAACCCCGACACCTGATCAATACATTATTACCATTGAACAGCATAAAATACCTTTCGAACCTGCTGATAAAACACTGTTAAATAGTTTAGAGAAAAATAATGTTGATGTGCATTACCATTGTCGAGATGGTTTTTGTGGTGCCTGTCGAGTAACACTAACCAGTGGGCAGGTTGAATACCCTAATGGCGAGCCACTGGCTTTTGTTGGGGATAATGAAATACTAACGTGCTGCTGTATACCTGTTTCAGATATCAGTTTGGTCAATGAATAAACTGATATCTGTTTGGCTAAAGCCCAATGAATGAAGATCATTTGTTAGGCTAAAGCCCAACCTACAGCACTTTCATCCATTAATTATTCAATATCATTTAGTGATAAATTACAATTTGTCTGCCAATCGTGATGCAACACCCGTCATAACTTTTACCAACTCTTGCCCAACTGGGTTAAACAGTATTTGATATTGTGCTTCGTTATGCTCATTAACTGCAACGTCTAATACTTTACAATATTCAAATAATGTCATTGCCCCAACGGAGCAAGAAACGCCTTTCAATGTATGTACTAGATGTTTCAGTTGTTTTTGATCGTTTTCAGTAATAGCTTGTTGAATATTTTTATCATCTCGACCGTGGTCTTGATGAAACATCACTAAGATTTCATTAAATAAATCATCATCACCTAAAACATTTTTAACGCCTAACGAATAGTCAATACCAGGGAATGGGCCATCATCTTTTGATTCTTCTGGTGAGGTTGTGTCACTACTCGGCATAATGTCCCGCTCTTCATCTTCATTTATTTTATTTTCTATGGTGTATTCATCCGTGTTGTCATCATCAGGCTTATTAACAATTATCGTTTTATTTCTACCGGTTTCTTTTGCCTGATAAAGGCCCTGATCAGCAAGTCTTAGCATTTGATCAAAGTCCATATCAGGACTTGAGTCTGCTGTTAAACCAATGCTGACAGTTAAAGACAGTTGATGCTCTTGCTCGTGATCTGGTATATAGATGATATGGTTAGCTAATGACTTACGGCACCGCTCACAAGCACGAAATGCATCTTCAATCGACGTATGTGGTAAGCAAACAGCAAATTCCTCACCACCAACCCTGCCAATAACATCATATTCACGAAATGTATCCGTTAAAATACTAGCAAAGTCAATTAATGCTTTATCACCAATTTCATGGCCGTGATTATCATTAACTTGCTTAAAAAAATCGAGATCAAACATCGCAATAGAAACAGAACGTCCCTCTCGATTTGCTTGATGAATCATTTTATTGGTTTGCTCTTCAAAGCTACCACGATTATTTACTCGCGTTAAATGATCTATTTTTGCTAACGATTCAAGCTCTAATGTTTTTTCCATTAACCTTAATGAATTCTTCATTCGAGCTAAAAGTACATTAAGCAAGTAAGGTTTGGTAACATAATCATCAGCACCAAGCTCTAAAGCTGCAACAATAGGCTCTTCATTTCCTGAAGCCGATAACATAATAACGGGGATGTGCTCTAATGATGAATCTTCTTTAATCGCTTGTAAGGTTTGTAAACCTGAAATGCCAGGCATATACAGATCAAGTAAAACTAAGTTAACTTCAATATCTTTTAACACGGTAAGTGCAGCTTCGCCTGATTCTGCCGTTATCACCTGATAACCAGACTCATTTAAATCGAACTCTAATAACATCAAGCTATCTTTAGCATCATCAACAGCTAAAATTGTATATTGATTTGAATATTCCATTTTATTCCTTCTAAAACATCGACAAATTTTCTTGATCATTCAAGCATCGATGAATACTCATATTTTCAAATCTCTAATTACGTTATTTATTAAAGGCTTGTATCGCATTTATAAAACTTTTGTACTCGATTATCAACTGTTCTTTATAATAACCAAGGTTATCAAGCTCATTAGTTCTAGCTGATTGTTCAATAAATTCAGCAACTTCCGCTAACTTATCACCGCCTAAATTTTTAGTGCTGCCTTTGAGTTTATGCGCATGAGCATGAATTTCTTCTAGTTCACCTTGTTCAATGGCATTCACTATTTGCTTCACTAATTCTGGCGCATCTTCTAAAAATAGTGCGATGAGCTTTTCAGCAAGGCCAATGTTATTTCGTATTCGTTTTAAAAAAACCGCTTCTTGCCAAACTATGCTTTCATCATTGTCATTATTATCGTTATTGCCAGTATTATTTTCAGTGGTGCCATTTGTTGAAGCTTCATCACTTTCAACCATCTCTACAACGTTCCTCATTAAGCCAGAAGTTTCTTCTCGTTCACCCAACCAATGACAAAGTTTTTGCTGAAGTATTTCAGAGTCGACCGGCTTACTGGCATAATCATCCATACCAGCAGTTAAGCATTTTTCTTCATCCCCTTTCATCGCATTTGCCGTCATAGCAATTATAGGAATGGTTTTATAACGCTCTCCCGCCTCTGCTTTTCTTATCGCCACTGTTGTTTCATAGCCATCTAATTCAGGCATTTGGCAATCCATAATGATAATTTCATAAGGGAAGTCGACGGGTGAATTTCTCAACAAATCCAGTGCTTCAATACCATTATTCGCTACATCGGCATGGAGTTCTATATTTGAGAGAACCCCTAAAATAACCGCCTGGTTTATTCTATTATCTTCGACTAATAAAATCCGGGAAACTTTAGGCAGCTTAGCTACATCCGCACGTTTACTCAAATTTCTTAAATGATGGTGGGTAACCAAAGGCTGAGCAGTGTTTAAAGCATCACTGTCATCTAAAACAATCGATAAAGCATCAAAAAGATCGGATGTCGTCGCTGGTTTAGGAAAATAGGCAGAAAAACCTAAATTAGCAAAATATTCTGCATCCCCTCGCTCTCCCATTGAAGTCATCATAATCAATTTAGTATTAGCGGAGTTTTCATGCTCAACTAACGATTTACCTAACATTGCACCGTCCATCCCCGGCATTTGCATATCAAGAATCGCTGCTGAAAATTTCCCTTTCGGCTGTTTAGCCACTATATCTAGGGCTTCAAAGCCATCAGCCGCTTGGGTAACAATAGCTCCCCATATTTCAAGTTGCCCTTTCAGCACTTCTAAATTAGTGGTGTTATCATCAACAATTAAGATTTCAGAGCCGGCAACATGGGCTGTTGGTATAACCATGCCGGTTTCTTCACTCGTTTCTAGTTCAATAACGAAGCTAAAGCAGCTGCCTATACCAAGCTGACTTTCAACTTCAACATGACCTCCCATCAGCTCACACAATTGTTTTACTATCGCTAGTCCTAATCCTGTGCCACCATATTTACGGGTCGTTGTCGCATCTACTTGAGTAAATGAATCAAATAAATGGCCGATCTTTTCCTCAGGAATACCAATACCCGTGTCAGAAATACTACAACTGAGTTTAAGTTTGTCACCTTGCTCTTTTATCGAGGCTTTAATTACCACCTCACCATTTTTGGTAAATTTAATCGAATTACCAACTAAATTTGATAATATTTGTCTTAAGCGGCTTGGATCACCTTTAACCCGAGAATGACTAATTCCTGTTACGTCTAAAATAAGTTCTAATTTATTCTCTTCAGCGCGAACAGCCATAGATTCTGCAAAGTCACCTAATTGGCTTCTCAAATCAAAGTCCAGTATTTCTAAGTCTAGCTTACCCGCCTCAATTTTTGAAAAATCTAAAATATCATTAATAACTAATAATAACGATTGAGCACTAGAGTTTGCTAATTTTAAATGGTGTTGTTGTTGTTTGGATAACTGACTTTGTTCTAATAAACCTAACATGCCTAAGACGCCATTCATCGGTGTTCTGATCTCATGACTCATACTGGCTAAAAATTCAGACTTTAATCGTAAAGAGCCTTCAGCCATCTCTAACGCATGCTGCTTTAACTCCTGCAAATTAATTTGTTCGGTAAAATCTTGATTCGTACCAACAATGCGCACTTTGTTCCCTGCATCGTCAAACATCACTTGAGCATGTGCATCAATATGTCGTATTTCATTATTGGGCAGGAAAATTTTAAATTGATAATGAAATTCATTGCCTGATTCTATAGCAACTTGAATGTCATCTTTTATTGTATTTCGTTCATCAACATCTACAGATTGTTCCCATAACTGCATAGGGGAAATATTATCTTCACGTGTAACGCCAAACAGTTGATACATTCTATCATCCCAATGAATAGAGTCTGAGGTTAGATCTTGATCCCAGACACCAATATTAGGTGCTGACAAGGCAAAGTTTAATCGCCAAGCGACATTTTTTGTTTCAGTTAAAATACGTTTATTTTCAGCATCTAATAATTTTAGGTCGGTAATGTCACGGATCAGCCCGGTAAAAATAGCGCCATCTTGTGTATAAACTTCGCTGATGGATAAATGCATGGGAAACGTTTCGCCATCTTTGCGAATTGCAGGCAACTCTCGGCCAACATTAATAATGCGGCTATCACCGCCTGATAGATAATGTTGCAAATAACCATCATGCTCTGTAGCAAAATCTACCGGCATCAGCATATTAATATTTTGATTAAGCACTTCTTCTTCTTGATAACCAAAGATTTTTTGCGCCGCAACATTAAATGCTAGAATTTTTCCTTGTCCGTTAATGGTAATAACGGCATCTACAATGGAATTGAGTATCGCTTGTAATTTAATTGAAGCATTTTCGGCCTGCTCTGCCGCTAACCTTTGTTGGGTAGACTTATGTTGTACGGTGACAAACATGTTATGAAAGCTACGGGCCAATAAGCCAATTTCATCTTTTTCATCGATAGGAAGATTTACTATCGCCCCCGTTTTTTCATAACTCGCTAACCCTTTGGTCATATCGGATAATGGTCTGGTTAATCTTCTCGCGGCAACAAGAGAAATCACTAAACAAAGAATAGCTAACGAAATACCAATTAACACGGCGCGAGAACGCATGGTTTTAACAGCCATTAATACGGCTTCATTTGGGCTCTCAATAAGTAACATTAACGGGGCAATACCTTCAATACTGTTAAAGTGTATTTTGGAATAGTAGGCTAAACTAGAATCAGTAGTATGATGGTTAAAATCAAAGAGCTCTGCATTTTGAGTATTATTTTGAAAGTAATTAATTAGCTGCGGAAATTCATCATAAATTAACCGAGTTCCAGTGGCGTTGTTACTCTCGAGATTAGCATAAATAAACTGACCTTTATTATCAGCTAAATAGAAATTAAATTCTTTCAAAGTATTTAACTTCAACTCATTAATATAACTACTTAAGTTCAATTCCACTGCCATTATCGCTATGACACTATTTGAATTAGCTGCAAAAATAGGCATAGCGACGACTAAAGTCGATTGTTTGCTTAGCCCCATACGTTCATTATCAGTAATTATTTCAACTGCTGAAAAGAATACCTCTTTTTTTGGCTTGTCAAGTAGAGGTTTTAGCACATCAAATTCTATGTCTCGTGCTAATTCATTAGCGGTTAACCCAAAAACACCTTCTCCTACACGAACCGCACTAACCATGACATCATTGGTATTAACCACGGAAATATAACTTATTCTATTGTAATGAGGTTTGGTTTTTAATAGTTCTATAAACGTGGCATTTAGGTGCTTCTGCCAGCGGCTAACATTAATATCATCGCCTAGTTGTACCGCTTTGCTTAATGCGACTATTGATGGTGAAGCACTTAAATAGGAAACATCTCGCGCTCCTTGTTGAAAAAAATTATCAAAAAGAGAACCAACAACTTTTGTTTCCAGAGTTAATTCGTTCATTTCTTGTTTCATAACCAGTTGGTGACTTTCAATATAGAACGTAAAACCAATCACTAATGAAATAAGCAAAGATAATAAAAAACCAACCAGTGGAATTTTAACCGCAATAGGCCATTTAATTTTCCCTACTTCAATAACATTAGCTATAGGGTTATTTTTAGTAACTTGTCGATCAGTCGTTAATGGTATATCCACTTGTGCGGGTTCAGATCGTTTTTGGACTAAATCGATTAAAAAGCCAAGTAAAATACTGCCATAGGCGACATTTTTGAGAAAGTGGGCAATATTAAAATGATTATCAAATAAGGCCGTTGAACCAAAAGCCATATGTAACTGGGTAACAACTTCAGGCAGTATACTCACTAACAAAGCAAATCGTAGCACTGAGTTTTTTTGGCTATACCACAACCAATAAAAATATCCCCCACATAAAAACAGCGCTAATGGTAATACATCATACGGTCGGGTAATTAATGCTTGAGGGAACATGGTTTGTGGAAGTGAGTTACTTGATGCAGCAGTAATAACCACGACGGCTGAAATAAAACCAAAAATTAAACCCGTGGCAATAATTATTTTAAGTTGTTTATTTTTATTAAAGTTTTTAGATAAGTTGATTGATAACCATAGACTAAATGCTGCCGCTACTAACATAATAGAAGCATTGAAAACTCGGGATAAAGCCCAAGTAAAAGGGATAAAATCAGTATTGGGGGCTGACGCCGATATTATACGTGTGGCAGCCAAAGTATGAAATGCATCAACGATACCCGCACTTAATAAGGCTAAACCAATGATAGGAACGGTGACGTCCTTTTTAACCTGGTAATGTATAAAAGAAATTAGGGTAGCAATAACGGCTAAAACAACGGCACTCCACTCTAATAGTGCATGATGCAAAGCACCTGATACCGCTTTAAACAAATGGTCAGGAACTAACTTACCTTCAATTATACTGGCACTGCTTAGTGGTATTACTTGTGAAGTAAAGTCTATACCGAAGAGGTTTAAAAGAAAGGGCCCCGAACAAATAGCGATTGTAAAAAACAGTAATATCGTTCTGCTTTTTGACAATTCATTGATACTATTTGCTTTATTGATAATCATGGATGAATATCGCCCCCCCAACGTATA
>Ga0209291_1001223_pt1 | contig 23350 bp, 22 predicted proteins | sample GOMGulsemesocosm_FD_184633 | JGI IMG/M metagenome (GOLD analysis project Ga0209291, IMG submission 184633) | Methane-oxidizing microbial communities from mesocosms in the Gulf of Mexico - GOM9B Gulf of Mexico (SPAdes) (version 2) | ecosystem: Environmental > Aquatic > Marine > Cold seeps...
CATCCATTAAGCAAAGAAATACACGAATCTATCTCATTTACTAATTCACTTATTTTTGTTTTGTACTGTCCTATTTTATCTGAATCTGAATTTTGCAATTTAAGCTGTGCTGCTTCAAAATTACTAATTAAGGTAGCATTCTCTACTTTAAAATTCGCATTCAAATGTTTAAGCTCCAAAATTTCTGCTTCTTGACGTTTAACCATAGCATTTAAGTGAGCTACTTTAGTAATTAAAGCATCTACTCCCTGTTCAAGTTTATTTATCAATTGATTAGCTTCAGACATTATACATTTCAAAATTATTCTAAACAAAAATACTAATACTAATCCCATTTTCAAAACTAATTCAAACTAATTATTAAAAACATTTTTTTAATAATAAACATCAGCTCAAGTTTAAGACTGATATTAAGGCATTAATTTTGATTAGTCTTAACAAATACAAACAGTTGACTATGCTAAAACTTATCCCTATTATTTTTCTGACTATCTCTTTTAGTATGGCCGCACAAAGTTACACTTCAAAGTCAATCGATTACAACCAACAACTAGGGCCACCCATGAAAATAAACATGGTATTAGCAGGGAATTTTTGTGAAATGCGATCAAATCACTTTCATACCGGCTTAGACATTAAAACTAACCATAAAGAAGGTGTTAAACTGTATGCTATTGAAGATGGTTTTATCTCAAGATTAAAAGTATCACCTTGGGGATATGGAAATGCAATTTACATTCAACATACAAACGGATTAACAAGCCTTTACGCACATTGTCAAAAATTCACACCTAAAATCGACTCTTTAGTATACGAAATTCAAAAAGCCTACGAAAAATCAGTCATAGACAAAGATGTATTAGCGTTGAAAATACCAATAAAAAAAGGGCAATTCATTGGCTATTCTGGAAATTCAGGTAGTTCATCCGCTCCACACCTCCACTTTGAAATTAGAGAAACAAAAACAGAACATGCTATAAACCCCTTATTATTTAAATGTTATCAAAAACAAATTAAGGACACTACACCGCCCCAAATTAGAGGTGTTAAATTTTACGCTATTACAAACAAAGGCTACATGATTCCAGATAAATTCGAATATTATTCGGTTTACAAAAAAGATAATAAACTAATAATAAATGATGGCAAACCAATCAATTTAGACAAATTACTAATTAAAGATTCAAAATTGGCCCTAGGCGTCTTAGCGGTAGACAAATTAAACGGAGCCGGAAATACATGTGGGATTTATAATTCAACCCTAAAAAAGGACGGTCACCTTATACATGAGCAAAAAACAGAATATATGAATTTTGACTATAACAGATTCATGAATTCTCATAAGGACTATAGGGCATTTAAAAAACAGAGAAAACACATTCATAAACAGTACACCACAAACATAAACCCATTACCTATATACCCAGTAAATAATGGGAAAATTAAATGGGATGAACGAAATGGGAAATATGAAATAACCGTTTTAGATGTTCATGGTAATTCATTGCAATTGGAATTTACTATTGAATCAAAAGAAAACACCTACCAACCCAATCATTTTAATCAAGTGACAAAATACATTTACCCAGACACGGTTAATTTTATTTTAAAAGACAATTTTCAAGCACTTTTTGAAAAAGGCACATTCTATGAACCCCTAGAAGTTGTATTCAGAGAAAAGCCAGAAGATAGCTCCTCCAACTTTATTGGTAACAGTTACTCATTTGCAGATAACACCATACCCCTTCAAACCAAATTTGACATTAGAATTAAATGCCCTTCCCTCATTAATCACTTTCCAAAAGACAAATTAGCCATTGTATACACTGACAACAGAAAAAGAATTAAATATGTGGGTGGAACCTATTTTGACGGCTGGGTAGAAGGACAGGTTAGAGCATTTGGAAAATTCACATTAATGGTAGATTCAATCGCTCCGGTCATCACACCGTTAGACTATAAACCCAACAGACCAATCACAAAATACAGCACGCTAGAATTAAAAATAACAGACAACTTAGCTGGCGTAAAAAGCTACAAAGCATACATTAACAAAAAGTGGGTATTCATGCGTTACAATCGTAAAAAAGGACGCTACATCATCCCACTTAACAGCTATAGTAAACCGCATTTAAGTAAAGGGAAAAATGTAATTAAGATTGTCGCGTTTGATAGGAAGAATAATAAATCGACTTTGGAAACTGAAGTAACATATTAACACCTTTAACATATTTGAATAACAGAAATTGTGCTAAAACAATTTTATATTTGTAGAAACGAACATTAAAATAAATTATAAACTCGTATTTTTTTAAATTCCAATGTAATTTACGTATTATATAATGTATCTTTACGATACCTCTAACAAATATAATAATACAAAGTATGTCAATAAAAAAAGTAGCTATTTCACAATCTAATTACATTCCTTGGAAAGGCTATTTTGATAATATCAATTTAGTAGATGAATTTATTTTATATGATGACATGCAATACACTAAACGTGATTGGAGGAATAGAAATAAAATTAAATCAGAGAAGGGGTTAAAATGGTTAAGTATACCTGTTGAAGTCAAGGGTAAGTTTTTTCAAAAAATTAATGAAACTAAAATTAGTGACCCTAAATGGAACATTTCTCATTTAAATACATTAAAAAATTACTATGCGAAAGCAAAATGTTACAAAACTGTTTTACCTTTTGTAGAGGATTTGTATTTAAATGCAAACATGAATACTATTTCAGAAGTAAACCATTATACGTTACAAAGACTATGTGATTTTTTAGAGATTAAAACTAAAATATCTACTTCATCCAGTTATAGGCTATTAGAAGAAGGTAAAACTGAACGGTTAGTTGACATATGTGAACAAGTAGGTGCTAAAAGTTATTTTACAGGAAGTGCTGCAAAAAATTATATGGACGAGCAACTATTTCTAGAAAAGAATATAGAAGTAAATTACTTTGATTATTCAGGTTATAAAACTTATGATCAATTACACGGTGAGTTTGAACATGGGGTAAGTATTCTTGACCTAATGTTTAATGTTGGTGAAGATGCTAAGAATTATTTAAAGAGTATATGAAGATATCTGTAGTGAGCCCAGTTTATAGAGCCGAGAAAATAATAAATGAATTAGTCAAACAAATTAGTTTAGCTCTTAAAGAAATTACTAATGATTTTGAAATAATATTAATAGATGATTACAGTCCTGATAATTCATGGAACGAAATCGAAAAGCAGTGTAAGAAACACAATTTTGTAAAAGGAATAAAGTTGAGTAGAAATTTCGGTCAACATAACGCCATAAAAACAGGTGTCGACCTTGTGACAGGAGATTGTTGTATTGTTATGGATTGTGACCTACAAGATGACCCTAAGTATATAAAAGTTTTAATTAACAAATGGCAAGAAGGAAACGATATCGTTTATACAGTCAAAGAAAAAAGAAAACATTCAAGTTTTAAAAACATAACAGCCAAGCTATTTAATGTCGTTTTTAACTATTTAGCAAATACCTCATCAACTCAAAAATCTCATAACAATGTGGGGTCTTACTCTTTAATTTCAGCAAAAGTGGTAAATTCATTTAAAAATTACCATGATTATCAATTTCATTATTTAATGGTACTGAGATGGTTAGGTTTTCAATCGACCTATGTAAAAATTGAACATCAAAAAAGATTTGAAGGTAAAAGCTCTTACAGTTTAAACAAATTAATAAATCATGCTATGGTTGGTATTATTTACCAATCAGATCGTTTACTTAAATTAAGTATTCAATTTGGATTTATACTTTCTTTATTATCCTTAATATCTATTGTTTATATAATAATAAATTATTTCATTGTAGGTTTTCAACCTGGTTGGACAAGCTTATTTGTAATTATTACATTTTTCGCAGGTGTAATATTAACAGCGATTGGTATATTAGGATTATATATTGGAAAAATGTTTGATCAAGTAAAAAACAGACCGCAGTATATAATCGATAAAAAATTAAACTTATGATTAAAAGCTATGGTATTTCTGATATTCATGTTGTAAATAACGATTTTGAAAAACATATTGAAAGTATAAAACTGAAAGGTTTTACTGTGTTAAGAAATGTACTTAACAATGATAGAATTGAACATTTTAAAAATAAAATAGAAAAAGTATACCAAATACAAGTTGAGGAATTTGGTGAAGATAATTTAAAAAAAATTAATGAAACTGATTTAGCTAGAGCACTACTTGCCTATGATCCTGACTTTTTAGAATTATTAACAGAACCTAATTCTAATCAAATTGTAAAGTTTCTATTAGGTGACAATTATATTTTACAATTACAAAACAGCATCATCAACAGACCAAATAAACAGCATCATCAAAGTTCATGGCACCGGGACATACCATATCAAGAATATATTTTAAGTAAACCAATTTGCATAAATGTGTTTTATTGTTTAACTCGTTTTAATCAGGAAACTGGTGGTACAATTTTACTACCATATAGTCATAAATCAGAAAAATTCCCGAGTCTTAACTTTATTGAAGAAAATAGTCTTCAACCATCATTAAACGCAGGTGATATAGTTATATTTGATAGCTGGGTATATCACAAAGCCGGCTACAATTCTTCTGATGAAATCAGATATGGAGTAAATCAACTATTTACAAGCCCAATAATAAAGCAACAAATTAATCTACCTGAAATGTTACAGGGTAAATATTCTAAAAACAAGGAATTACATTCAATTTTAGGTTATAAATATGATGTACCTAAATCAGTGAATGAATTTCGTCAAAATAAACTTGACAAAAAATAAGATTGTACTTAAATTAAGTGATAAATTAATTTTTATAATATGACAAATGAAATTTTAAAAAAGGTTAACGATTACTATTCAGATAAAATAAAATCTCATGGTGCGACTAGTCGTGGTGTAGATTGGAATGGTATTGAGTCACATTATCTAAGATTTGATCAGTTGACTAAAATTTTACCTAAAGAAAGGAAAACAGTATTAGATTTTGGTTGTGGCTTTGGATCACTTGTAGACTACATCAAAGAACAAGGTATTGAATGTCAGTATTTTGGATTTGATATTTCCAAAGAAATGATAAACGTTGCAAATGGAAAGTACAAGGGTGAAAATATTGAATTTTCAACGAATTTAGAAGACAACAAACGGTACGACTACACAATTGCTAATGGTGTTTTTAACGTTAAATTAGAAGTGAATGATGAAGAATGGGGAGAGTATATTATTAAAACTTTGGAGCATATAAATAAAATTTCAATAAAAGGCTTTTCCTTTAATATCCTCACGTCATACTCTGATGAAGAATTTAAAAAGTCCGACTTACATTATGCAAATCCAATGTTCTACTTTGACTATTGTAAACGAAATTTCTCTAAAAATGTAGGATTGTTACACGATTACGACTTGTATGAGTTTACCATTCACGTAAAAAAATGAAAATGAAAAAATTAATAATATTCGGTACAGGTGATATTGCTCAAATTGCAAATTATTACTTTAATATTGACTCAGATTATGAAGTGGTAGGATTTACTGTTGATAAACCTTACATCAATGGAAATACTTATGAAGGATTGCCACTTATTCCTTTTGAAGAGATTACAGACAAGTATCCCCCTGTTGAATACGATATGTTTATTGCTTTAAGTTATTCTAAAATGAATAAAATTAGAGAAGAAAAATATTTTCAAGCAAAAAATAAAGGATATAAATTGGCATCCTATGTTAGTTCAAAAGCGACATACTTAACTCAATTTAAACATGGCGATAATTGTTTTATTTTTGAAAACAATACGATTCAACCTTTTGTTAGATTAGGGAATAACGTAACCCTTTGGAGTGGTAATCATATTGGACATCATTCAGTTATACACGATCATAATTTTATTACTTCACATGTTGTAATTTCTGGACATTGTATTGTTGAAAGTAATTGTTTTTTAGGTGTAAATTCCACAGTGGGACATAAAATTGTAATAAAAAAGGAAACACTTTTAGGTGCCGGAGTAGTAGTTTCAAAAAATACTGAAGAAAAATCAATTTATGTACCTGCTAGATCAGTTAAATTGAATAAAACAAGTGATGAAATAGAACTATAATGAATTGGATAAAAAAAGGACTAATATTTCAAGTAAACAATACTAATGATTATTTACTTACTCATGCCTCAAACCCTTTAGCAGTACATTTACAAGATAATATTTATAGAGTTTTTTATAGTGGTAGAAACAAGTTAAATAAATCATCAGTTGGCTATGTTGATATTGATATAATTAAACAGAAAGTAATTGTAACTTGTAGCGAACCACTATTAACTTATGGCGAGCAAGACTCCTTCTATTCTCATGGCGTTAGTATAGGTAATATGTATAAGGATAAAAAAGGGCAAGACAGTATTTTATTTATGGGTTGGCAAATACCAGACGGAAGCCATTGGAGAGGTGATATCGGTAAAGTGGTAGTGACAAATAATATAAATTTGGAATTGGATCCTATTAAAGCTTTTATGTCCGTTGATGATGAGGATGAAATTAGCCTATCCTACCCTTGGGTTGAATTTCATGAAGGAAAATACAAAATGTGGTACGGCTCAACAATTGACTGGACTTCAGTTAATGGAGAAATGATTCATGTCATTAAATATGCAACCTCAGATGATGGTGTAAATTGGAAAAAAAATGGTGTAGCTATTCCTTATGAATTAGGCATAGCTCAGGCCTTTTCAAGACCGACTGTTATTATTGATGAAAACGGTTATCATATGTGGTTTTCTTATAGGGATGGTAAAGGAACTAAATATAGAATTGGGTATTCTCACAGCACAGATGGACTAACATGGACAAATAAATTAGATAAAGTTGGAATAGACGTTAGTCAAAATAGTTGGGATTCTGAAATGATGTGTTACCCATTTGTTTTTGATCATAAAGGAAGAAGATTTATGTTATATAATGGAAATGATTATGGTAAGCAGGGGTTTGGATTAGCTGAATTAGAAAAATAGCTATGTTATACTTATTTACTTTCATTATTCTAACTTTGATTTCTCAAGTTCTATTAAAAAAAGAAGCCTTAAAGAAAAAAGATGTAGCTCCAAATTCTTATTTATTGAAAATGATTCAGTCTCCTTTGGTGATTTTTGCATATTGTTTGAGTTTTATCAATGTTTTTATTTGGTTATTAGCGTTGTCTGAACTATCACTGTTAGTTGCTTTTCTATCCACAAGTTGTATTTATGTCATAATTATTTTTGTTGATTTTTTTATTTTTAATCAGAGAATCACAGTGTTAAAATTAATAGGCGCCTTATTTATTTCAACAGGTATAATTTTAAGTTTTATTTAATGAATAGATCATATATAGTTTTGCTAATTGTAGTAATATTGAATTTCATAAGTCAAATTATGTTTAAAAGCATATCAACTACAATATCATTAACCGAGTTCACATATAACAATTTTCTGAATCTTGGTATCATGTTATTCTCTTCAATTGTATTTTGGATTGGTTTCATATCCTTCTTACTATCTGCCATACTTTGGGTTTTAGTACTAAAGAAGGTTCCATTATCAATAGCTTTTTCAATGATGAGTCTGATATATATATTAATTTTACTATATTCATACTTTGCTTTAAGTGAATGCATAACGGCAAAGAAAATTATTTCAGTTGTGTTTATTATTTTTGGTGTCTTACTTATTGCAAATAGTAATAAAACACAAGATAATTAAAAATGCAATAATTAATACTATAATTAAGAATGGAACATATTGGATTTAACAAACCATATTTAACAGGGAAAGAAACCGATTACATCAAAGATGCCGTGCAATCAGGTAAGATATCTGGTAATGGTAAATACACAAAATTATGTCAAACCTTTTTTGAAGAGAAGTATAATTTTAAAAAGTGTTTATTAACAACCTCATGCACGGATGCACTTGAAATGGCAGCCATTCTTTTAAACATTAAAATAGGTGATGAAGTAATAATGCCATCATATACATTTGTAAGTACTGCAAATGCTTTCGTGCTAAGAGGGGCAACTATTGTATTTTGTGATTCAGATAAGAATCACCCAGGTATAGATGCCAATAAAATTGAAGCATTAATTACAAATAAAACGAAAGCAATTATCCCTGTTCATTATGCAGGTATGGCGTGTGACATGTCAAAAATAATGGAACTTTCTGCCAAATATAATATAGCTGTTGTTGAAGATGCAGCCCAAGCAATCGACAATTATTACACCTTTCCAAATGGAGAAGTTAAGGCCTTAGGAAGTATTGGTCATTTATCTACATTTTCTTTTCACGAAACAAAGAATATTATTTCTGGTGAAGGTGGAATGTTGGTGGTAAATGATGATAGGTTTGCTGAGAGGGCAGAAATAATTTGGGAAAAAGGAACAAACAGATCAGCTTTTTTTAGAGGAGAAGTAGATAAATATGGTTGGGTTGACATTGGATCATCATTTTTACCTTCAGAAATTGTGTCGGCATTTTTGTATGCACAATTAATGTCATTAGATACTATTCAAAATAAACGAAAACATATTTGGGACACCTATAATGAAGGTTTGAAAGTCTGGGCAAGCGAGAAAAAAATAGGTTTACCTTATCAACCAAAATCTACAACTAATAATGCACATATGTTTTACATGGTATGTGAATCATTAGAACAAAGAAACAAAATTATTCAGAAACTTGAAGAAGGTGGAATAAATTCTGTTTTTCATTATTTAAGTCTGCATAAAAGTCCTTTTTTCGCTAGTAAATATGAAGGGCAAGAATTGCCTGAAAGCGATAAATATACCAATAGGTTATTAAGGCTACCTTTGTATTATGAACTGTCAAATGAAAATTTAAAACATATTATAAAATCAATAACTCAAATTAAGTAAACATGGGAATAACAATTGGACATTTTATACTGCCACTCATATTGATTTTTTTGTCATACAGCATAGGTTATGTATTGATTCAAAAAAGAATACCAGAGGACTTCTTGAAATTAAAAAGTTTTTTTTCTTTTATCATTGGTTTAATAACTTTAGTTTTTATAACTTCTTTGTTTATCACAAAAGGCACAACTGTTCATGTTGTTTTTTTTGTGCCCATTCTATTTTTTATAGTTAAGTACAAGAAAAAAAACTTGATAACAAGTGATCCTTTTAATGTTTATGATTTTTTAAAAGGATTTAAACAAATTTTCATTCTATATCTGATTTGGTGTCTAATTTTCATATTAATAGTATACTTTAATCATTCAGAACAAGATATAGCAAGATACTTATATAACGACATTTATCATTACGCTCGGCTGTCGGATGTAATTTGGATGACGGGTGAAGAAAATTTTTTGGGTAATATAAATTACAATCCTTTTTTTGAAGGTGGTACGGCACCTTATCACTACTTTGAATTATATGTTAATATGATTTTGAGTGAATTTTTTAAGATCAATTTTTTATGGTCTTATGTTATAAGTGTTCCAATTGTTTTGTTAACTCTAGGAAGTTCATTGTTGTACTCTATATTAAGTGAAATTAAAAAAACATCAAAATGGAAAAATTATATTTATGCAGTAATCATGCTTTTCATTTCAGGAGCCATTGTAGTCCCTCTAGAATTTGTTCATGAAGGTAATTTCTCTTGTAATATTGTAAATCAAGTTACACCAAGATTTATATTAATTTACATATCATTTGTATTGTCAAGTTTCTTTATTTACAAAAAGAAATATTACTTAAGTCTATTCCCATTAGTTTTTATTCAAATAGTATCTTTTGTAATGCTACCAAGCGTTTCATTCGCTATTTTTATTGGAATTGCTTTACTATTTATTTTTAAGTTGGAACAAAAAAAAACAATCTTAAAAATGCTTCTAATTCAAGTTGCAAGTGTAACCTCAATTTTTATATTTTACAAATACACACAAATACCAAAAATTTATAACGGATTAGAATTTTCGTATAATGAAGTAATTAATGGTGTGTATAATAATTACTTGCACATTATAAAATACATCCTAGCTTCAAGCGTATATCTATTACAATATTACGCAGTATTCCTAATTCCGTTAAGTATATTCATTTTTATTCAATTCAAAAAAAACATAAAAACAACTAAGCTCATTCATATTATATTTTTAATAATTTTAATAGAAGGCGGCATAGTGGTCACATCATTATTGTTTGGTCATCACCCTGAATTTTTTCAACCCGAACATTACTCAGTTGTAATTGGAGCTAATGTAATATTGTTTTGGTTGCTTCTATTTTCAATAACGTCAAACATAAAAGGCATAAAAGTACTAACAATAATACTTATTATGGTTAGTAGTTATAATGTAATAGATACAGTATTGAATAATTTTTCAGTAACTTACAATAATCCAAATTTAAAAAGGGGATTAACTAATGAGTTTTTTCTTGAATTTAAAAAAACATTTAACAAAAACGACAGATATACTATTGGTTTTGTAGGATTTTTAAAAAATTACAGGGAAGAACGAAACATCAAACCTGTAGTTTATCCAATAGGTAACACATTGTTACATTACAACTCTAGCATCAATATTGAAGCTATTGACTCAAGAATCATTAATAGTAAAGCTCAAAATTTAAAAAACACTAATTATTCAATTTTTAGTCAAAACAATAAAAATAGTAATCAAGAAATAATTTTAAAACAGTTTTTGAAAAAAAACAATATTGAGTATTTTATTGGTTTTGAAAAAGATAAAATAGGTTCGTTTTTATTGAATAATTCTGTAGAAATAATAATAGATAAACACAGTGGTTTATTTCTTAGAGAAATTAAAATAAAATGTTAAAAGACTTACTAAAAGAAGGTGGATTATATACCATTTCCAATCTTTTAACTAAAGGGGTGAGTTTAATGTTAATTCCTTTTTATGTCAATTATTTCACCGAAAGTGAATATGGTATATTAGGTATGCTTGGTGTTTTTGGTGGCTTTGTAAGTGCAATAGTCTCTTTTCAACTATACCAGGGGATGGCTAGATATATTGCTGAAGACGTATCTTTACATAAAAAACAACAAATAGGTTCAACAGCAATTATTTTCACAATAATATCTTATGCACTTTTTTTTATTTTAGGTTACATTTTTAAAGATTTCTTTATTGATATCTTATCTTCTGATGTAAGAATAAAAGACGAGTTCTTTTTATTATCCGTATCAACCGTATGTATCAACTCCATTTTTTACGTATTCGGCACACAATTAAAATCTTTGCGTAAGGTAAATGAATTTGCAATTACATCCTTTTTACATTCTATCTTCAATATTATTTTAATCATATTCTTTGTCATGAAATATGATTTTGGACTAGCCAGTATTTTCTATGCAGGACTAGTAGTTGCTCCAATAATAATCAGTTTACAAATTTATTATTTAAGAACTTATTTAATTATTAAATTTAGTTTCTCTGAATTAAAACGACAACTAAAATTTAGCACACCTTTAATTCCAGCAGCAATCGCTTACTTACTTCTGAATCTCACAGATAGGTTTTTCATCAAAGAAATATCTATGTCCGCTAACGGAATATATGAAGTAGCGTTTAAATTTGCTTCAGTAATCAGTATAATTCTAGTCGCATTTCAATCTGCACTAGCTCCAATTTTATATCAAAAACATGAGTTGGAATCTACTAAAATAGAATTAGCAAATGTGTTTAAATTATTTTTTGGAGCCGGTACACTAGGTGTTTTAGCATTATCGCTATTCTCTTATGAAACCTTATATGTTTTTACAAAACCATCATACTATGAGGCACAATATATTATGCCTCTATTCTATATATCCTTATTAGTAACTGGACTCGGGTTATTCTCTCCAGGACTACATATTAAACACAAAACTAAAATAATTCCTAAAGTAGTAATATTTTCAGCAAGTATAAATATTGGCCTAAATTATCTTTTAGTCAATAAATTTCAACTGGTCGGTGCTGCAGTTGCTACATTAATAAGCGTATCAATTAACAATATAATTCTATTCATTATCTCTCAAAAATATTACAAAACACCATATCCAATTAAATTAGTTTCTTCACTACTTGTAGTGTTTTCAATAATTATTGGGGCCAATTATTACATTAAATTAAATTTAGAATTAAGTATATTTAATACAATTTTAATTAAATTAGCATTTATTATTACATATGCTCTTATAATGATAAAATTCAAGATGATTGATTTAAGTAAATTAAAAAAAAATGAGTAAACTAAAATTATTTATTGGTGATTTAGTACTGAAATTAATTAAGTTTTTAGCTAAGAAAGCTAAAATTGATTTAATACCTGTAGCCTATAGTGAAAATGGAATTTCAAAATCATATAACTATGTTGCATCTGGAGAACTTTACTTTATTAACACTTTTTTACATACCCTAATCAAGACGAAAAACCCTGTATTTTATGATATTGGTGGAAACAAAGGGGATTACACTCTTATGTTAAGAAAATCATTTCCTACTTCTAACATTACTACATTTGAACCTAATCCCAATACATTTAAAGTTTTAAAAAACAATACAGAAGGTAAATGTAACCTGATAAATAAAGGCGTTGGGGAAAACTCAGGAGAATTAAACCTTTATTTTGATGTCAATAACCCAACAAGTGTTCAAGCTTCATCTAATCCAGAAATTTTAAAACAAATAGCACACTCAACGGACTTATCTAGCGTTAAAATTGATGTAGTGACTTTAGATGATTCCGTAAAAGAAAACCAAATAGACCTTTTAAAAATTGACGTAGAAGGGTTTGAATTAGAAGTATTAAGAGGAGCAAAAAATCTATTAATAGAAAACAAAATAAAAATAATTCAATTCGAATTTAATGAAGTTAATATAATCCAAAAACGATTTCTAAAAGACTTCTACGACATATTACCCCATTTTAATCTTTACAGGTTAGACGAAAAAAGATTAATTCCGTTAAATGAATGGCAACCTAAACATGAAATATTCATGTTCCAAAACATTATTGCAATTGCTAAATAAAAATGACCGAATTGATATCCATAATAACCCCTGTTTACAATGTTGAAAAATTCATAACTGAAACCATTGAGTCTGTTTTAAATCAAACGTATTCAAACTGGGAATTAATATTAGTGGATGATGGATCAACTGACAGGTCATCCGAGATTTGTAAACTGTATGCTTTAAAAGACATTAGAATTACCTACATCTATAAAAACAATTCTGGACAAGCAGCAGCTAGAAACTTAGGTATAAAAAACGCAACAGGTAATTATATTACTTTTTTAGATTCAGACGACTTATATTCAAAAGACAAATTGGCACAACACTTTATTGATGTTATAGAAAATCCAGCAGATTTTTATTATGGCGCAGGATATATGATATTTGAAAACAGAACCGAAAATAAAATTGAGACTTACGATTGGTTTTCTGGAAGATATTCTGGTATGGAGTTTTTCAAAATCTTATATCACTCTTGTGCTGTTAATATTAATTCTGTTTTAGTAAAAAAAGAGTTATTTAATTCAACAGGATACTTTGATGAATCAACAGAATTAAGAGGAACTGAAGATTGGGACTTATGGCTAAGAATTGCCCTAAAAGTAGAATCAATTTATGGAAACCCAAATCCAAAAGTGTATTATAGAATACATGACAATGGAATTCACTTTCAACGTGCAAACATGTTGATTGGAAAATGGCTAATTTATGAAAAATATGATACCAACAAGAGTCTTCATACGTTGGTCAGAAAAAGAGAATACCGATATGTTTTCAGAGAATTAATGAATAGCTTATTAAAAGAAAATAGAACTCACGAAATTAAAAACGTTTTGAAAGTATATTTAAGGAAAGACCCAATGAGTTTTGTCGGCTTAAAACAAAGACTATTAATTCATATTTTACCAATAAAAACCTTTATGTGGGTGAGTAAAAATCTTATCTATAGAATTGGGTATAGAATAGAAAACTTAACTTACAAATTATTTTTAAATGAGTAACTTAAGAATACTACATATCGTCCCTTGGTTTCCAAATCCTAAAAATGATATTGAAGGTGTATTTATTCTTGAACATTTAAAAGCTTTGAATAAACATTGTTATAATGAGGTATTGCATATTTCTTTTGGAAACAGTAATTTTAAAGACATTTATTTAACCGAAAACATCAAAACTAATAGAATAAATATCAAAACATATACAGAAAAATGGAGGGAAAAAGAATTTTTTGCTGGTAAGGCAGTCAACAGATTTCTAAACAAGACTAATGAAAGATTTGATATAGTTAATTTTCATATCGCATACCCAAATGCGATTAATATAAATAAACTTATAAAAAAACATTCTAATTTAAAATTCGCAATTACAGAACATTGGACAGCATATTCAAACTCATTTAATTTACAGAAAAATGATAAAGGAAGAAAGCGAATAGAAAATATATTTAACAATGACATCCCTCTATTTGTTGTTTCTACTGCCTTAGGTAACGACATACAAAAATTTATAGGTGACAAAAATAGACAATATACGGTTGTGCCAAATGTGATTGACTGTGTTAATTTTAAATATAAACCTAAATCTATCAAAAAAGAATTTATTTTTTTATCAATTAACAACTGGAATTCAATGAAAAACCCTTTTGTTTTGATTAAGGCCTTTAAATTATTATTAGAAAAGCATAAAAATATAAAATTAATATTAGGTGGTAAAGGAAGTATGAATGTTCAAATGAAAAAATTAGTTACAGATTTAGATATAAATAATTCTGTTGAGTTTGTCGGTCGATTGACTAAAAAAGAGGTGGTCTCACAATTACAAAATTCACATGTTTATTGTCAATCATCTAACTATGAAACTTTTTCTGTAATTTGTGCAGAAGCTTTAATAACAGGCACACCCGTTATAGCAACCAGAATTGGCGGAATGTTAGATTTTATAAATGGTACAAATGGTACACTAGTTGATAATTTAGAAGTTGATAGTTGGTTGAAAGCTATGGAATCAAATTATTCGAATTACAGCAAAATTGATACCAAACAAATTTCAGAAAATTGTGTAGCCAAGTATAATAGCCAAGCAGTTGGTAATTTATATTATTCCAAATTAATGAATGTTTTTAATGAAAAATAAAACAATACTATTAATATCACCAGAAGGTTGGGGTACAAATTTTGTTTCCAAGCATCATTATGCAAATTATTTAGCAAAACACAATACCGTTTTTTTTTTAAACCCTGTACTTAGTTCTAAAATTAATCCCTTTGGTAAAATCAATGTAAAGTTTGAAAAAATTAAAGAGAACTTAGTTCAAGTTAATTATCAAAATCTATTACCTAGATTAAATAAGTTTCCAAAATTAATTCAAAATTATATTTATAAAAAACAAGCCAAACAATTACAAAAAGCATTAAAAATTACCAAATTTGACATAGTATGGAGTTTTGATCCTCATAGATTTTGGAATCAAAAATATTGGAAGACGGATAAAACCATTTATCACACGGTTGATTTTCATCCGAATGCAAAATATGAATTAAACATTTCAAACACCTCAAACCTCTCTTTAGCCGTAACACCATTAATAGTTGAAACTTTATCTAATTCTACAACTAAGACATATAGAATAGGGCATGGAACGGACATAGATAACTTCACCATTGATAAATCAATAAAAATACCAGGTCATAATCAATTTAAAGCATGTTACACTGGTAATTTTCATAGACATATTGACTATGATTTGTTAACCCAAATGGCTAAAGACAATCCATCTTTAGACTTTATAATGATTGGACCAATACATAATAACAATTTATCCAGTGGTAGTCAAATTCAAAAGAATAAATTAGATAATTTAGAACGACAAGAAAATGTGTTTTTAATAGGAAGTATTCCATCTCATCAACTTATGAGTTACTTAAGTCAATGTCATATCAATTTGGTTTTATTCAAAAAGGAATTTGAGATAACACATTGCAGTCCACATAAATTGATGGCCTACTTTTATAGTGGAAATATTACCCTTTCAAATTATATTGATGAACATCAAAATACGAATCCCGATATAATATGGATGTTAAAAGATATTAACGACTCTAGCTCAAAATTATCTGAAATCCTAAATGATTTTTCAAAATTCAATTCAGTAGAATTAAAGAATAAAAGAAGACAATTTGCAATATCCAATTCTTATGATAAAAAAATAGAAGAAATAGCAAAACTATTATATTCAAGTTAATTATGTTTTTTTCAATAATAATCCCAACCTACAATAGAGCCAATATAATTGCACTAACTATACAATCAGTAATAAACCAAGAGTTTAAGGAGTGGGAACTAATTATTATAGATGATGGTGGTAATGACACTACGGCAAACGTAGTTAAAGATTTTAATGATGACCGAATAAAATATTATTGGAAAGAAAATGCTGAAAGAGGCGCAGCACGAAACTTCGGTGTATCCAAAGCAACTGGTAAGTACATGTTTTTCTTAGATTCGGATGATTTAATTTATGAAAACCATTTGACACATGCTAAAGAGAGAATCCAACATCTAAAAAATCCTGAATTTTTTCATAGTCGATATGAAGAAGTTTTCGAAAAAAAAATAGTTCAAGTAGAAAAATTAAATCAAAATACCGTTTGGCAAACCATACGAAAACAAAACAAAATGGCGTGTCAATTCTTTTTAAGAAAAGACATTGCAATACAATTCCCTTTTTCAGAAAATAGAAATTTAAAAATTGGTGAGGATTGGCTAGTCGTTTTACAAGTCGGAATAAATTATGACTTACACATTTCAAATCAAGTCAATTCTGCCATAGTACAGCACCAAAATAGAAGTATGCAAATGGCTAGCTTTAATGACGTAATTACATCAAGAGACTTAGTACTAAAACAATTAAGAAAGCAAAGCTCAACCAATTTAAAAAACATACTTACCAATGTAAACTTTGAATTAACATCTTTAGCTGCATTATCAGCAACTCTAAATAATGAAAAATGGTTAGCCTTAAAAACTATAACACAATTACTATTTAAACACCCAATTAAAGTTTGTAAACAAAGACGTACTTTAGCAATAATTAAACATTTATTAAAGTGATGTCAAAACAAAAAATATTACATATTTTATATTCTGGACTTGGAGGAACAACAGATTATGTTTTTAATTTAATAAACGGTGATAAGAATACGCGTTTCGAACACCATATCCTTTTTTATGGTGTTGAAAAAACACCATTAGCTCAATTAAATTTAGCGGAAGAAATAGCAAAATCAGTAATCTATATTCAAAAACAACAAGGCTATGATAAAAAAGCATATCAAAATGTATTATCAAATATCAAAAGCATAAAACCAGCCTCAATTACTTTACATGTTAATTCATTAATATTAACGTGCGCAAAGTATAAACAAGCTAAACTTGTTTTTGTAGAACATCAAGCAAACCATCTAAAAACTAAAAAAGAATGGCTCTGGTCAATTATTGCCCAAAAAAGAGCAACTTCTGTCGTTTGTTTAACGCACACTTACCAAACAGAATTAAAATCAAAACTAAAAATTTTATTCAATTCAAGAAAAAATACAATTATACATACAGGTATCGATCTTTCTAAATATAATTTTCCTAATACAGACCAATCAGGAAAACTTACTATAGGAATGATGTCTCGCATAAACAAATTCAGAGACCACAAAACGTTAATCAATGCAGTAGACCAACTTAACTTAAAACAAATAGAATTGCACATAGCTGGAGATGGACCATTATTAAGTCAATTAAAAAACTTAACATCTAGTGAACAAATAGTCTTTCATGGAAACATAGAACAAAAGAAAATACCACGTTTTTTAAGCAAACTAAATATCTATTGCCAAGCCTCTTTCGGAGAAACTTCTAGTATAGCATTAATGCAAGCACAAGCAAGTGGTTTGCCAATAATTGCATCTAATGTTAGAGGAATAAACAACGTGTTAAATCCAGAGTACTGTCTATTTGTAGAACCAAAAAATGTAAATTCATATAAGAAAGCAATTAAAACACTAATTAAAAATCAAAATCTGAGAAAAAAATTAGCGGAAAATTCTTTACACTATGCTAAGAATAATCTATCCCATTTTCGTATGTTTGATGAATATAAAAGTATTCTCTAAAAATGAAGGTATTATTTGTTCAAAAAGTTAAAGCATATGCCGGTTCGGAAAACTGGTTTACAGATATTATACCCGCGCTAAATAAAAAAGGTATACAATGTGAATTAGTATGCGTAATTGATCCGAGTAACTTAAAAAAGTTATCCAAATTTAAAGAAGTACTTGAAAATAGTAATATAAAATATCATTTTATTATTACAAAAAAGAACTTAAGTCTAAAACTCTTAAAAGACTTAAAAAAAATTGCTACAACTGGACAATTTGATCTAATTCATTTAAATTTAATCCACGCAGAGCTATGGTTTTCTGTATTAAAAACGTTTTTTGGTTTAAAAACTAAATTAGTATCTACAATACACGGATTTGATGAACAATTTCAAGCAAAACATGGATTCGACCCTAAACAAATAACCAACACAAAATATGTTAGAATTTTAAAGTTTTGTGAAAAAAAGATTTCAAATTACTATGCAGTATCAAAAGGACTTGAAAATCTTGTAACAAAAGGAAAAATTATAAGCCCTAATAAAATAAGTGTGATAAACTATGGGTTCGATTATCCTGATCATGAGCATAGTTTTAATTTACCCAAACAAATTGATAAAACTAAAAAAAACATATTAGTACCTGGAAGAATAGTTGAGTATAAAGGGCAAGAAATGGTTATAGACACAATTCCAAAATTAATTGAAAAAGGAATTGCCTTTAAAATAATATTTGCTGGTGACCTACAAGGGGAATATGGAAATCATTTAAAACAAAAAATAAATAAATTAAACTATAACAAATACGTTACCTTTTTAGGCCATGTACCTAATTTACCAGAATATTTCATTAGTTCAGACATAGTTGTATTACCTTCAAAATCAGAAGGTTTTGGCTTAGTATTATTGGAAGCATTTAATTATGAAAAACCAGTAATTACATTTGATGTACCAGCGTTCAATGAAACTATTGAACATCAAAAAACAGGATTAATTACAAAATGCTTCTGCTTAGATGAACTAGCAGATAATATTGAAACCTTAATAAAAAACAGTAATATCAGAGATAAATTAACAACTGAAGCAAAAAAAAGATTGCTAGACTATTACTGCTTAGATAGAATGGTAACTGAAACAATTAATTTTTATAATTATTCAATAGAAAATGAGTAAGAAAGGTGCATTATGTATATCATTAGATTTTGAAAAATTTTGGGGCATTCATGATGTCGCGAATATAAAAGACAATGAACAACATTTAATTAAAGTAAATGAGATAGTAAATAGGTTATTAGCACTCTTTACAAAATATGATATACATTGTACCTGGGCAGTAGTTGGTTTATTAAATTTTAATAATCTCAACGAATTAGAAGACTATTGTAAATCAATAACAATCAATTATGAATACACTGACTATTCACCATTCCCATTAAGTAAATACCACTTAAAAAATGTAAATCCAAGTTCATTCTTAGCACAAATTGAAATTGAAGAAATTAAAAAAACACCAAACCAAGAAGTTGCTAGTCATACGTTTAGTCATCTATATAGTTTGGAGAAAGACGTTACAGAAAAAGACTTTCAGAATGATATTGAATTTTTTAAAGAAATAATAGGAAACGTGGACAGTATTATCTTTCCAAGAAATCAAATTAATGAGGTGTACTTAAATTATTTATCTAAAAATAAGCAAATAACATACAGAGGAAATCAACAAAATAAATTCTGGAAGAATTCTCAATTCAAAACTGAAAGTATCTTAAAAAAAGCAGGTCGTGTAATAGATGCCTATATTAAAATTTCAAAAGACAACTTAATAGATTGGGGAAATTTGAAACAAAATAATTCAGTTAATATTCCCGCAAGTCGTTTTTTAAGACCTGTACAATTTAATAATATAATTGAAAAATTAAAAATTAAAAGAATCAAAAAACAAATGTTACGGGCTGCAAAGCAAAAAAAAATTTACCATTTATGGTGGCATCCACATAATTTTAGCAAAAACACGAAAGAAAATTTTATACAATTGGAAAATCTATTACAGTATTATAAAAAATTAAATAAAGAACTCCAATTTGAGTCTTTAAATATGAACGAAATATCTAAATCAGTTGAATAAAAAGAAAGTAATCATACTAGCTACAGAAGGGCAAACAACTAACTTATTATACAATCAATTAGCTCTGTATTTTAATGTACAAAATGTAATAATTGAAGACAAAATATCGTCAAAACTAATATTAAAGAATAGAATTAAAAACATTGGTCTATTTAAAGTAATGGGACAAATACTATTTATACTTACTATTCCTAAAATTTTAAATCTCTTTTCAAATAAAAGAATTAAACAAATAATTCAAGAAGCAAATCAAAATGATAATCCAATTCCAACTGAAAAGATAATAAATGTAATTTCGGTCAATGATAACAACATCTCTGAATTACTAAATAAAAACTTACCTAACATGATTTTTGTGAATGGGACTCGAATTATTTCGAAAAAAATTATAGAAAGTACTAAAGCTAAAATGATAAATATCCATGTAGGTATTACTCCAAAATACAGAGGAGTTCATGGTGGCTATTGGGCAATGTATAATAATGATCTAACCAATTTCGGAACAACTGTTCATTATATCGACTCAGGAATAGATACAGGTAATATAATTGCACAAGAGGTTATAAGTATATCAGAAAATGATAATTTCATAACCTATCCTATAATTCAATATTGTTTAGGTCTAAAAATGCTAAGAAATGAAATAATAAAATCAAACTTAGATAATGTCTTATTAAAGAAATCTAAAGTCGCTGAAAGTAAACTACACTACCATCCAACAATAATACAATATCTATCAAAAAGAATACTTAATGGTATTAAGTAGCTGATTTTTTTTGCCTTAATTTGGTTAAAATAAAAATAGTAGGTTTCTCTGCAATATAATAAAATGGTATTGCAAGTAGTATAGAAAATACAACACCTCCAAGCCAAACAAATGGATTCTGTATAGGCTGATCAATTATAATATGAGTTGCTTTCAATATATATAAATATAAATATATAGACGCAAAATGAGAGATATATAACGTATAACTAATCTTGCCAATGTACTTTATAAAATTTATTTGAATTTTAAGATTTAAAAAACAAACTATTAAAAACACAGAATAAATTGAAGCAACCAAAAATGAAAGTTTATTATAATGACCAAAAATAATGTTTAAATAAATCATCAATGGCATAGAAAATATTGTAGCAACAATAATAGTTTTTTTTCTGTTAAATATTTTAAATCGTTTTATCCTTTCCAAATTTGTATGAAGTAGAATACCAATAACAAAGTATATATTATAATCTAAAATAAAACTAATAATTCTAAACTCATGAGCTACGTTATTAATTGATACAAAAAAACTAATAATAAACAGTATAATACTAAGTAAATAATAATACATTTTAGTTCCTTTAGAAAAAAGAACAAATGGAGCAATTATATAAAAAACAACTTCTAGAGGTAAAGACCAGAACTGTGGTATAAGCTCTCCTGTTGGTATATAAAATACATTTCTAATAATAGAATGTATAGAATCAAATACGGAATAACCATCTAATTGAATACTCTCTCTAATGAGAAAGAAAACAACAGCTGCATAAACCAAAGCAAGAATAAAGGGTGGATACAATCTAATCAATCGTTTCTTATAAAATTGTAATATTTTAGTATTTTGAGAAATTGAATATGAAATTGAAAAACCTGACAACACAAAAAAAACGACAACAAATTCAGACCCCAAACTTGTAAATTGCAATAATCCGTAATGAATTTTAGTGAAAATATTCCAATCTTTAATTGGTAAAATAGTACTTAATTCCATACCTCCTATTAACAAGTGTCCCCTACAATGGTTAATAACCACATACAAGGCAGCAATACCCCTTATATTTTCTAATATATTAAAGTTTATTTTCATCATAATTTTTAGAAATTAAATAAAAAATGATAAAGGTAAACAATGACATGACTGGCATTTTATAACGTCCTAATGCTCCAAAATTATAAGTAGTAAAGCCAACTGCAAAACCAAAAATTAAAATAAAAGCAATTAATGATTTTAATAATATCGTATGCTTAAGTATCTTAATTGGATTGAACTTAGTTTTATATATAACATATAAAAATAAAAATAGTAAAACTAAACTTTCCATAGCACCTAATAAAACAACAATTGTACTAGCTTCCCACAAATATGGTCTAAAAAAAGTAACATTTAGAGCAGCCGGTATTTTTTTTAAAGCACCAATAACTGTATATTCAACATCCCCTAAATTATATGAAGAACCACCTAAAGTAGTATGCCAAGAATGAAAACCTTTAATTTTTCCTTCAATTTGATCTGCATTGTATTTTTCACTACTCTCACTTAGCCCTTTTAAACTAAACAAACCAACAGTAATAAAAAGAGTAATAATAATAGGTGCACTTATCACTCTTAAAAATTGTGAGCTTATGGACGCTTTAAATTTAAAGTAGAAAGTTAAAATTACAGCAGATAAAAAAGCAATAATAATATACGATTTTAATACAAAAATAAGTATAAACCAAAATACAACACCAAATAAAAAAATCGTTTTAAAGTTACCTTTCACTACACTAAAATAAAGTACATAAATCAAATAATTAATACCTGCCAAAGTTATAGTATCTTTCATTAATCCACTTCCCCAAAACACCATAGAAGGGATTAAAAAAGCAGCATAAAAAGCATAATTCTTTTGTTGTGGTAATATGTCAGAGAATACTTTAAACAATTTCCAAGCTCCATAAAAAGAAATAAAACTCATTAATAAATTAATAGTCAAATAAGATTTAAATGTCAAAATAGAAAGTGGCGAAATTAATTTAACCATAAACCACTCCTCACTAGTATCTGAATAAGCAAGTGAATCAGTATACTGTCTTAAATGTCCTGCATGGTGTTGCGAACTTTCCGAAAATAGCAAATCAAAATAATCAGATGGAGAATTGAGAAAAGTATTCCCCAACATAACAGCTCCTCTATAATATTCAAAGGAGTCACCAAATTTATAATAGTAAACAAAAATTAAAGAGAAGAAAACGCCACCAAACACTTTAACCAAAAAGCCTGTCAAA
>Ga0209291_1001224_pt1 | contig 23342 bp, 20 predicted proteins | sample GOMGulsemesocosm_FD_184633 | JGI IMG/M metagenome (GOLD analysis project Ga0209291, IMG submission 184633) | Methane-oxidizing microbial communities from mesocosms in the Gulf of Mexico - GOM9B Gulf of Mexico (SPAdes) (version 2) | ecosystem: Environmental > Aquatic > Marine > Cold seeps...
TACCGAGGTAATAAAGAGCCGACTATGTAAATCAACATTAATGTGAGTGTCCACACAAATTGCATGATAACTAATTGTTAAAGAACATATTCTCTAAGAGAATATCGGTAAGAATCTCATTCGCTCTATACCGTAAAGTAATTTGTTGCTGCAGGCCTTGCCTGAAGCGAGATGCGCATTCTACGCGCCTCAGTTTTGATGTCAACGTTTTATTTAACTTAATTCGAAGTTTCTTTTGAAGCTTCTTACCTGATTAAAAGTAAACGTTAAGTTAGCTCTTTAGCTCCTATAAGGAGTAGTTAACTTATCAAAACAGCTCTTTGGGTTGCCCCTTGGAACTGGAGCGCATTCTAGACATTTCTGGCTGTGCGTCAACTCTTTTCTGTCATAACTTTGAAATAAATGTTAGTTCGGCTAATTATCGTACAGCCACTGGTTTTAGTGAGGTTTATTTAATCAAAATACACAAATAATTCGAAGTTATAGAATATTATTTAGTTTTATATCACTCTTTAAGCTTTATAAGCATGCCTATACAGACAGTTTACATTCAGAAAATGAAAAGCTGTTATTGTTTCTCGAATAGTTTCACATCAACTCTAGTCAGTTCATCAAAAATACGAAAAAAATCTTTGCGCCTGCCGATTGTCCAGTTTCTATGCAAATGAATATTAGTTCTTTCATTTATAGTAATACCGGTGTATTCGCTAAAAATTATCATCAAAAATTTGTAAAGTAGCTATTGTGTTGTTATATAAACTAGTAGGTAGAAATTTAATTATGATAACTTTAGGTGAAATAAATGAGTTTTCGCATACTATTTATTATAGTCACTTTATATACATTTCAAGCACTATGCAGTGAATTGACGGTTTATCGTTGGGTTGATAAAGATAATGTTGTACATTTTAGTCAGTATCAACCAGCGGGTGATGACTATACTGAATTTATTATCTCAAACCAGTCAAAAATTATCAGTCGAGCCGAACATGCAGAAGTTAAATCGAATAAGGATGTTCCTAAAAATCCAGATGTAGACAACCCTCCAACTATTGATGTAACAAAAAAGTGCGAAGAAGCTCGAGAAAATGTCAGTTTGTTAACAGCTTTTGATAAAGTTCAATACACAGATGAAGATGGGACTAAACAGATATTAACTGGAAAAGAAAAACAGCAGCAATTAGAAATTAGTCAAAAGCGCACTGAAGTTTACTGTGCGCCCACAAAGTAAGAATAAAATTGTTGAGATATTAATGTTTGAAGGTTAATTCGCCATTTTTCACATCAATGTTAATTTCATTCGTTGTTTTAAATTCTCCTGATAGTATTTTTTGTGCTAATGGATTTTCTATACTTTTTCTTATCGCTCGCTTTAATGGTCTAGCACCAAAAAGTGGATCAAAGCCCGCAATTGATATTAATGCCAGAGCTTCCTTTGTTATAGAAAGCTTAATATTTTTCTCTGCTAACCTTTTTGACATTCCATTTAATTGAATAGCCGCTATTTCTTCTATTTGTTCTGAAACAAGAGGATGAAAGACCACTGACTCATCGATTCGGTTGATAAATTCAGGTTTAAAGTTCAAAGAAACTTCTGACATCACTTGGGTTTTCATTTCTTCATAATGACTATCATCTGAAAAGTTTTGAATATGATCTGAGCCTATATTTGAAGTCATAATGATAACAGTATTTTTGAAGTCAACTGTACGTCCCTGCCCATCAGTCAAACGACCATCATCCAGCACCTGTAATAAAATATTAAAAACATCGCTATGTGCTTTTTCTATTTCATCAAGTAGGATCACTGAATATGGTTTACGCCTTACAGCTTCAGTTAAGTAACCCCCTTCTTCATAACCAACGTAACCAGGAGGTGCACCAACTAGACGCGCAACAGAATGTTTTTCCATAAACTCTGACATGTCTACTCGGATAAGTGCATCTTCGCTATCAAATAAAAAATGTGCCAATGCCTTCGTCAGTTCCGTTTTTCCGACACCTGTTGGGCCTAAAAATAAAAACGAACCAATAGGTTGACCGGGATCTGCAAGCCCAGCTCGTGATCGACGGATTGCATCCGACACACTCGCTACAGCTTCTGACTGTCCGATAACACGTTTATGCAGATCATTTTCCATTTCCAACAGTTTTTCACATTCCTCTTCTAACATTTTCGACACAGGAATACCGGTTGATCGACTTAAGACATCTGCTATTTCAATATCGGTAACTTTATTTTTCAGCAATGTCATTTCTTGCATTTCGGCTTGGCTTGCTAAGTCGAGTTGCTTTTCTAATTCTGGAATTATGCCGTATTGTAATTCCGACATTTGGTTTAAATCACCTAATCGCCTAGCAGCTTCTAGATCTAGACGCGCTTGCTCTAAATCTGCTTTTATCGCTTGTGTACCATGCAATGCCGCTTTTTCCGTTTTCCAAATTTCATCTAATTCGTCAAAAGCGTGTTGGCAATCATTGATATCTTCAGAGATCAAAGATAAACGTTTTTTAGAGGCTTCGTCAGACTCTTTATCTAATGCGCGTTGTTCAAGTTTTAGTTGAATTATGCGTCGTTCTAACCGATCTAAGTCTTCTGGTTTAGAGTCTATTTGCATGCGAATGCTTGAAGCCGCTTCATCAATGAGGTCGATGGCTTTATCGGGTAACTGACGATCGCTGATGTATCTATGTGATAATGTTGCAGCAGCAACAATCGCGGGATCCGTAATATCAACACTATGATGTAACTCATAGCGCTCTTTTAAGCCGCGCAATATTGCAATAGTGTCTTCAACACTAGGCTCTTCAATTAATACTTTTTGAAAACGACGCTCTAATGCCGCATCTTTTTCAATATATTTTCTGTATTCATCTAAAGTTGTCGCACCAACACAGTGTAAATCCCCACGGGCAAGAGCTGGTTTTAACATGTTTCCGGCATCCAATGCCCCATCCGTTTTTCCGGCCCCCACCATAGTATGAAGTTCGTCAATAAATAGAATAACTTGCCCTTCTTCTTTGGCAAGCTCATTGAGGACAGATTTTAATCGCTCTTCAAATTCACCACGATACTTTGCGCCAGCAACTAAAGCGCCCATATCAAGTGACAATACTCGTTTGTTTTTTAATCCTTCAGGTACTTCGTGGTCAACGATGCGTTGTGCCAATCCTTCTGCTATAGCTGTTTTGCCGACTCCGGGTTGGCCAATTAATACAGGATTATTTTTAGTTCTTCGCTGTAAAACTTGAATAGTTCGACGGATTTCATCATCACGGCCGATAACGGGGTCTAGCTTTCCCTTTTCCGCTCGTTCGGTAAGATCGATAGTAAACTTATCAAGAGCTTGTCGAACATCTTCTGCATTAGGTTCATCAACTTTCTGACCACCACGGACATGCAAAATGGCATCTTGTATCCGTTGCTCACTAGCCCCTAATGATTTTAATATTTGCCCTAACTTACCTTTGTCTTCGATTGCAGAAAGAATAAAGACGTCAGAGGATATATATTTATCTCCCATTTTTTGAGCGTATTTATCACATAGGTTTAACAATTTACCCATAGCCGATGAAAGTTGGACTTCGCCACCTGACCCCGAAACCTGTGCAAGTTTTTCAATGGCAACTTCAACTTGTGTCCGTAATGAATGCACATTGACGCCAGCACTTTTTAATAATGGAATAACACTACTGGCATTTTGATTGAGTAACGCCAGCATAATGTGTATGGGTTCAATGAATTGATGATCTCGCCCTAATGCTATGGACTGTGCATCAGAAATTGCTACTTGAAATGCTTGAGTTAATCTATCTAAACGCATGTGTACTCTCTTTCTTCGTAAAGAAATATATTTTTATCTATACTTTTATAGATAAGGATAAAATTGAGATTTTTCAAGGAAAAGAGGTAAAGCTTTTGACATAAAATAAATTTTTGTCTTAAATAAATAGAATTAAACGAAGCAAATAATGGAGGCCATACGTCCGGTTATATTTTCCCGACGATATGAGAAGTACTGTGCTTCATCAGTATAAGTACAATGTTCCAAGTGGTAGACGTTTTCTATTCCTAAGTCGGTAAGTTGAATTTTCGCTATTAGCGGCAAATCACCAAAATATTTTAGCTGTGATTTTTTATGCTGATGGTCTGAAGTCGATGGTGAAAGTGTAAAGGCCGCAGCAAAGCTTTTCGATTGATTCACAAAAGCTGTTTTAACTTCTTCACCTACCTCAAAAGCCAGTTTACTAATACAAGGGCCAAGCCAAACGCAAATATCTTCATTACGAGTGGTCATTTTATTAATTGTATTAGCTATAATATTTTTAGATAACGGTTTCCAACCTCCATGAATGGCGGCAATTTCACTGCCGTCTTTGGCTGTTAGTAATATAGGAAGGCAGTCTGCGGTCATAATTGCGAGAGCAATATTTTTCTGACGAGTAATAATCGCATCTGCAATTAATGTTTGTTTGCTATGACTTTCAACTAACAGCACTTTGGCACCATGTACCTGTTCAAGCCATTGTATCTGGGTATTTTCGGGTAATAGCGATAAAAGGTCATGACGGTGTGTCAAAACTTGTTGAGGATCATCTCCAACATGCAATCCTAAATTAAAGCGATTAAAAGCGGCATTTGAGGCTGAAAGTCGGGTCTGATTGTTACTGGTAGGATTGTTTCGTGTGGTCGTAAAAGCCAGTACATTCGGTACTGGCCATTCGACATTATGAATAGGATTACAAATAATTGTCAGTTGCGTTAAGTTTAGAGTCTTCACGCAAAATATTCGTTAATTGTACCATATCATCAGGTATAGGTGCATGCCATGTCATTTCTTCACCAGTGATAGGGTGAAACAATGACAACATTGCTGCGTGTAATGCTTGTCGTTTGAAATGACGCAGTATTTCACGTAAGTCTTCAGTCGCGTTTTTAGGTGGACGAGGACGACCGCCGTAATTTGGATCACCAATAAGTGGATGAGTAATGTGCGACATATGAACACGAATTTGGTGAGTACGCCCTGTTTCTAAACGTAAACGTAAACGTGTATGTAAACGGAATTTTTCCATAACACGATAATGCGTTACTGATGGACGACCAAACAAGTTCACCGCCATGTTGGTTCTTTTTGTTGGATGACGACCAATAGGCTCGTCAACAACACCACCGGCTGTCATTAAACCGTTAGCTAATGCTTCATATTCACGCGTTATTTCACGTTCTTGCAGAGCATCGACTAAATTAGTTTGTGCGGCAATTGTTTTTGCAACAACCATTAAGCCTGTAGTATCTTTATCTAATCTATGCACGATACCAGCTCGAGGTACAACATCAAGCTGTGGGCAATAATGTAATAAAGCATTAAGAACCGTACCATCAGGATTACCTGCACCTGGGTGTACAACAAGTCCTGCTGGTTTGTTAATAACAAGAATATCATCATCTTCATAGACAATATTCAATGGAATATTTTGTGGCTCGAATCGAATGTCAGCTTCGACTTCTGTTGATATTTCAACCTCTTCACCGCCAAACATTTTTTCACGAGGAATTTTAAGAACAGCACCGTTTAAAGTTACATGACCGGCTAAGATCCATTCTTTTATTCGAGAACGAGAATATTCAGGGAACATCTCGGCTAATGTTTGGTCAAACCGTTTACCTAAACAAGATTCAGGAACAGTATCTGTATGTTTAATTATTTCAGCCATTAAAATTTCTATTTAACTCTCTATAAATTTACTGTGAATTAGCGCTGTGCAAGGCAAGTGTGCTAGGTTAGAATGCCAGTGTTCTATTTTACCTCTTTGCTAAATCAATTACATTAGAAATTTGCAAGAGTGCTATATTTATTAACTAAAACTTTAACTAAAACTAAGTAGTGATACCGAAGTCTATGCAAAAAATGACAATAAAAATGATAATTCTAGCGCTTTCATTAGGGCTAGCGGCATGTTCATCATCAGAGAAGAGTGATATTGAGAAGGTTCCAGATAAATCTGCTCAAGCTCTATTTGTCGATGCCAGAAAAGCCTTAGATAGTGGTTTATATCAAAAAGCCATCCAAGTTTTATCGGCAATTGATTCTCGATTTCCATTTGGACCTATTTCTCACCAAGTGCAATTAGACTTAATTTACGCTTATTATAAAAGTGGTAACGCTGCACAAGGTATTGCTTTATCGGATAGGTTTCTTCGTTTAAATCCTGATAATGTCAATATTGATTATGTCTATTACATGCGAGCATTAATTAATGTTTCTACTGAAGAGAATTTATTTCAAGATTTAGCCGGTATTGATCGCTCAGATAGAGATCCTACGGCATCTCGAGATGCTTTTAAAGATATGCAGACCATATTGACGGATTATCCTCAAAGCAAATATGCTGCCGATGCTCGCAAGCGCATGATAGGAATAAAGTCTCGTTTAGCAAGATATGAATTATCAGTAGCCCGTTTCTATATGAAACGAGACGCTTGGGCATCAGCCGCTAATCGCGGTAAATACGTTGTTGAGTATTTTTCACCAAGCTTAGAGGTTGAAGAAGCTCTAGAAGTCATGATTGAATGTTATGACAAGCTCGGCTTGCAAGATTTAAAAATAAATGCAAAGCAAGTATTAGCGGCTAATTACCCTAATAATAAGTTTGTAGCTAACTAACTTTAAACAATTAAAAAAGCCCATTTAACACTTATGTTAAATGGGCTTTTTTTTATCGTTAATTCGTGAAAAATGAATATTTAGATTGCAGCTTCATCTTCTTCTCCCGTACGAATACGGATAACACGCTCAACATCTGTGATAAATATTTTTCCATCACCGATTTTACCGGTTTGTGCAGTATCAATTATTGCATTCACACAACGTTCGACCTGCTCAGACGTAACAACTATTTCTAGTTTTACCTTAGGTAAAAAATCGACCATATATTCAGCGCCACGATACAGCTCTGTATGTCCTTTTTGCCGACCAAAGCCTTTCACTTCTGAAACCGTCATGCCAGTGATACCGATTTCACTTAGTGCTTCACGTACATCATCCATTTTAAAGGGTTTAATTACCGCTTCTATTTTTTTCATGTTTCTTGTCCATACCGCGAAATATACTTTGAATTGTACACAATTTAATGAAATAAACCCAAGCGCTATATTTGTTCTAACTCATTTAATTATTATAAGTTAAACTATGGAAGATTTTTATTACCCACTAAATCCCAAAGGAAACTCAATGGATCCGCAATTGATCATAAATGAAATGAAAGTGTTGCCACAAATAGATGCTGCATTTGAAATAAAGCGTCGTGTTAATTTTATTAAAGAAACACTTAAAGCCTCGGGATTGAGAAACTTAGTATTAGGTATTAGTGGCGGAGTAGACTCCTCTACTTGCGGTCGTCTTGCTCAACTTGCTGTTTCTGCGTTAAATGCAGAGGAATTAAGTGAGGGAGCTCAGCCTTATCAGTTCATTGCTGTACGCTTACCCTATGGTGTTCAAGCCGATGAGGAAGATGCACAATTAGCATTAAGTTTTATAAAACCAAGCCATTGCTTAACAACCAACATTGCAGATGCGGCTGATGGCATTAATACCGAAACTTTGAACGCTTTAGAACACGCAAAAATTTTAACCGCAAATGAAGGACAAGTAGACTTTTCAAAAGGTAATGTAAAAGCACGTAGCAGAATGGTGATGCAGTATCATATTGCTGGCATTGTTGGCGCACTTGTTTTGGGGACAGATCATTCAGCAGAAAACATTACCGGATTTTTCACTAAATGGGGAGATGGAGCATGTGACTTAGCCCCTTTATTTGGCTTATCAAAACGTCAAGTACGTTTGCTCGCTGAAAATCTTGGTGCACCAGATTTATTAATAAATAAAGCACCAACAGCGGATCTAGAAGATTTGGAACCTGGGAAAACAGATGAAGATGCTCTTGGCATGAGTTATGACCAACTTGACGATTTTCTGGAAGGAAAGTCAACGACAGCAGAAACTCAAGCACTTATTATAAATATTTATAAAAAAACTCAACACAAAAGATTAGCTATTCCAACTATCTATAGTTAAAGGATAAATCAACTTGTAAAAATTAAGTTAACAGCTATACCTATTAACATAACTAATATAGCCAACGGACGGCTTTTTTATGTCAATTTTTCCTATTGCACAAAAGGGTTTCACCCTAATTGAAACCTTAATTTCAATCGCTATACTCACTATTCTTACTACAATTACTATCCCTAGTTTTTTAGACTTTTCAGTGAGTGTACGTGTAAACAATGAAGTTTCTGCCTTACATCGCTTATTATTAATTACGCGTAATCACGCCGTTAATCAAGAACGCTTTGTTACCTTGTGTCCGCTAACTCAGTCAGGGCAATGCTCTAGTAATTGGCATAAAACACTTAGCGTTTTTTATGATGACAACAAAAATAAAAAGCTAGATGATTTCAGTGAAGAAGCACTGATAAAAACAAAGTTATCTATAAAACTTGGCGACAAATTACAATATGCAAAAGGGAGAACCGCATTGACTTACGCGCCAAGTGGTCGGCTTGCTGTTTGGGGAGGAAATGGTACTTTTCGTTATTGTCCGAAGGATCATAATGATAAATCAAGAGGTATTGTTATTTCTGGAGCTGGACGCTTTTATTTAACCACCGACCAAAATCTTGATGGTCTAGATGAAAACCGTAGTGGTCGTCAAATTATTTGTAGTAATAATTAAATGATAATTTATAAACGTCAGGTAACTAAGTAATAGAGCTAAATACAGCTAGCTTGACCACATCATGCTGGTCAACCTAGCGAAATGGGAGGTTAAGTGGTATAACTTAATAATATTAAATATTTTCAAAGCTATTGAGAATATGATGTAACGAGCAGTTTAAGGTTTACATTATGAAAAATTATTTGCGACCAAAATACAAGAATCCAAGTCATTCTGGCTTTACGCTAGTTGAGTTAATGATCACCATTGCAATTGCAGCAATACTAATGGCTATTGCCCTACCTAATTTTAGTGGTTTCCTTGTTCAAACACGCGTTGATAATGAAATATCACAACTTCAACGTTTATTATTATCAGCTCGAAATACCGCAATTAATGCCGAACAAAATGTCACTATTTGCCCACTAAGTTCCAGTAATACCTGTGATACTAATTGGCATAACGAAATCAGTGTATTCATTGATATTGATAGCGATAAGGTTTATGAGCCCGCATCAGATGAAAGAATTATTAGTGTTAAAGGAGCTATCGATAATAACGACAAATTACAGTATGGCCAAGACAGCATTATTTACACGCCAACAGGCAGTATTTCAGGTGGTGTGAGTGCTAGCCCTTTCAAGTATTGTCCAAAAGATTATACTGATAAATCGCGAGGTATTACCGTAAGTACTTCAGGCCGCTCGTATGTAACATCTGATACGGATAATGACAATATTGATGAAGATCGTGCAGGTAGTGAGATTACTTGCAGTTAATTTGAGCTTTATTCTCAAATTTTCTATAAAACCAATAGCTTTATATCTTAAAACTATTAGTTTCATTGTAGAAATTTTTGCATTAGCGAGCAGTATTCTCGTCAACCTGCTGAGAGATAGGGTTGATAAATTTGTCAGTTAATTTTGTACACTCGATAACTTTATAAACCTGCTGTTTTTGTTTTGAAAATCCCGTTGCTATTTTTTTACCCACAAGCCACTGTGCATATTTAGCCTTACGCTCCGATTTAATGATGCCAAAATGAAGACTGTCTTTCCCCCCCACCAATTCAACATGGCATTTAATTTTAATTTTTGCCGTTTTTTCCACATTTTTGCCAAAGGCGACACCACTTGAAACAATTAAACTCACAGATAATAAAGTGATGGCAGCCAAACGCCCTGATATTTCGTTCAATAAAAGAATCATAATATTACTCCCAGCAGCCCGTTGATGTAGCCGTTTTTTTACCTGTATCAGTAACCGATAATGTTAAGCACGAAGAGTCCGCGGTGATCTGCCTCCCTTTTGCAGTCGCGACTAACGTATAGGTTATACCAACAACTGTAGTATCAATGCTATAAAGACCGGAGTCTGTGATATAAGGATCGGCTGCCGCACCTAACTTAGTCATGTCAGCGGTGTATTCACGATGATCAATGAAATATTGTTCTTGTAAACTTGCTAATCTAAGCAGCTCGCGCTGTGCTTCGCTACGATTGGCCCGTGAGATATTATCGATATAAGATGGATAGGCTATCGATGAAATAATACCTATAACAGCAATAGTGATCATTAGCTCAAGTAGGGTAAAACCTCTGTTGTGTTTTACTAAATTAGTTTTTCGCATTAGTTAGATTCCGTAACATATAGATAAGTCCTTGACGTTTCCAAGCTAATTCCTAACGGAATAATCTTGCCTGCTAACAGCTTTATAGTAGCAATTATTTCATCTTCTTCTTCTTCATCCTCGTCAGGAGGGCAATCCTCAGTGCACGGCTCTTTAGGCTCAGGTGGATCTTTAGTAATAATAATTGATGGCGTGTCGGGAATACCGGCAGCTATTTCCCATGTTCTCCAATCATATACCGTTGTACCAAAGGCCAAGTCTACTGCATACAAAATTCCTGAACCATCACTTAACTCGCAACTGTCAGCATCAGCAGAAGCAGCTGCGGGGGTAAAAGAGGTAAAATATGTAACACCATTAATAACAATGGCAGAAGCAGTATTTTTCTCGCCACTTCCAAGAAAATCAATATACCAACCACGTTTATTGCCAACCGCTATTTCTAATGATTGTCTTGCTGCTGTGGTTAATGTCCCCCCAAATGGATTATAAGTGTAATTATAAAGATCTGTTGCCAAAATTGGCGATGGTATGGCTAACTGGGGATGCGTTGGCGATGTTACAAAAGAAGTAGAAATAATATTGCCATCTTTTACCATAAAAAACTTATCATCAGTATCTGTTGCGGCAGGTGTTGATCTGTCACCACTACCGATCAGTATCGCTTCATAAGGCCTTTCTTGTTGAGTAATTACCTTTGTGCTATTACCATCAGCGTCAACCGTCGTTGTTTCAATTGTATCGGAAATAAATGTCCTCGCTATAGAGGGTTCACTAAAAAAACGACGATCGGTTTCATGAGTCGTGCCGCCTAATTCTGCCAATTTGAATATCGTCCATGGTGTCGTTCCGCTAAAGGGATTGTTACCCGGCATATCAACACGCCATAAATTTCCGCCGGTATCTCCAAAATAAAGCCGATCCGTTAAACCATCAGAATCACTATCAAGAGTTGCTACACTTGAGGGGATACTATCAGTTATCCCGGTGTATTGAGTATTCGTGTCACTGGTATCTTCAGGGCTTATCCCCCACTTAAGCGTGCCCGTTGCAGCATCAACCATATAAATGGCATGTCCTAAAGTATCGCCACTGCCAACCGATAAATTATCTTTTGTGGTGTCATAGCCCCCAGCAAAAAATAATACGGGCTTGGGTTTACCATTTACAATATTAACAGCGGAATAACCTAACCTTGGTTGTGACCACGATTGGCCTAAGTGGGTAAACTTTGGTGTACTAGCATCAATGTGCCATAAAAGTTCAGGCTTATCGGGATCACTGATATCCAGAGCATAATAAGAAGAACCACCGCGGCGTAGTCCAAAAAATATCCATGCTTTATCGCCATCGGTACTGTCAATAGAACCATCACCATTCACATCCAGTAAGTAAGAAATTGCGGGGCTATCGATACCATAAGTTTTGCCTGAAGAAGTAAAGTTTTCACGCAGTTTTTTTATTTTAGGGAAGAATTCTTTAGGTATAAATGCCCAATTCTCATCAACGGTATCGCCATTATCATCAAACATATGTAGAACGCCGGCATTGGTGCCGACAATGATCCTTACATCTTGATTAGTGCTATCTCCGCCATAATTAACCACTAAGGGTTTAGAGTGTAAAGGGTCACCAAAAATATCGCTACGAATGTCTGTAGTCGAGTTATCATTATCAGCATCGTCAACGTCAATTCCCTTTGCCCAATTGAACATTGCGGTAATATCAGCATCTACATCAGCTACCCCCAACTTCGCAGCTAAGGTAGCTGAATCACCATAATAGGTTTCTGCATTAGCACTGGTCAGTAAGGTTAAACCGCCAGTTGCACCTATGTCGCTCATAATGACGCGACCAGTTTTAGTCCTTAACATTTCTGCTACGCCACCTTTTTTAACATCATTGCCGTCCGGTGTAGTATTAGTGCTCCAAAATGTTTTAGCATCTTTTGAGATATTACCACTGTCGTCAATAGCTGCGGCTCCGGTTCTATCAACTTGTTTACCATTTGTTACTTTTAATTTTTTCAAATTACCTTGCCATCTTGCCCCATGATCAGGAACAAACATCGCATAATAAACAGAATCAAGTGTTTCGGTACGATCAAAGTTATTTGAAGCTACTGAAGGTGCAGTAAAGCTCGTATTCACCTCTAAGATATTAGTTAATGCTGCTTGTAACGAGGCAAGTAACGCACTGGGATCTTTCGCCGGATAATACTGACCGCCACCTAAATCTGCGGCTTCACGTAACAATTCGCCAGCATCATCAATGGCTGTTTGACCAAACCCTATGGTAAATATGGTCGCTGATTGATCGTCAGGTAAAGTACTGTGTAAATCGTGAGTATGCATCCAACCAGCCAAGGCGGCTAAATAATTATCGGTACCATTGACATCAAAAGGGGCTCCAATATCAGGTAAAGCTTTTATATAAGTATCTGCGGCAAGATCTCTGGTGGGCTCACCGTCGGTAATAATAATAACGTAGACTTCATTGGTACATGAGTTATAAGGAGTCTTATAAACTCCCTCGTCCTCTATCGTTTCGTCTCTCGGAGGGGTATTCCCGCGATAACTTCCACCTGAATTTGAGTCATTATCGCCAAAATCAACTGACAAGCCACTAAAGTACCGCGACGCTTCGTAAAGAGACTCACATAACGGTGTATTCGTTTCAGCATCTATATCTAAATCTATAATATCCACTAAGTCTGCTCTGGCTGCAGCAGTCATCTCTTGAATGCCAAAAACTATTCGGCCACCATCACGTACATATTCGCCTCGGTGATTATAATTAAAAACCTGTAAGCCAAAATCAACAGAAGGTGCCGACTCAATTAAGTCAGTCACAGTATCTTGGGCGATTTCTAAACGGGTACGATTAACTTGATCAAGTACTTCACTATTTGCCCAACGCAAGTAATTATCAGTGTATAAAGTTACCACTTCACCTGACCAAATAACATTAGAGTCACCTGCACTGGCGGTATAATAAACAGGGGCTTGTTTGCTACCTTCGCCATCAATTGGAAAGCCATCGGGTAAAGCGACAATTGTGCCACCATTTTGTTCTATACCTGCGTTCACTTCTGGGTTTTCAGGTACAAGATTAACATCATCTTCACAATCTATTATGTCAATATTAGCGCCATTGTTATCGGGAATTTCCTGCCAGCTACCAGAGTTTCCTTGAAAAGCATATTCACGTATATGCCCGGTATAAAAACCAACAGAAGCCAAACGTTCTCGGGCAGTTGCACAGCTATTAATGGCGTCAATAAAACGCCGACTTTCACTCGGGCTATCAGGAACTATTGAAGATGCTCCGTCAATTCCTCCTTTAGTAAAATAAATAAACTTATCTGACAAAGAATTTAAGCCGCCAACGGCAGGGTAAACTGTTCCGGGTTCATAGGGCTCATCAACCGACTCTAAGCTGTTCATGCTGCCTGAGTTATCAAAGATAATAAGGACTTGTGGTTTATTACCACTGCGCTGTACTGCATCGCCTATATAAAGTTCGATATCTTCACTATAAGAAATCAGTGATATAAAGATTAATGAGCTAAATAATAGTAACTTTTTCATGATCAGTTCCCCACATTAAGTAGTTGTTGAGACACACCTGAATTAACTTCAACTGTGCTTTTATTGGTGCGACCATAAAGTCGAGTGACTTGCACTTTAAGTACATTGCACTTAAACACCTGAACGGAAGAAGCTGTTCGAGAGTGGGGGCAATCAGCTTCAATGTTATACGGATTTGCCAGTGTAATTTCAGCACTGGTATTAATAACGCGGCTCACAGTTGGTGTGAGTGGAAATTTAGCAATTTCAGAAGCGAAACCATTGGTACCGCTTACTTGTGTAACTTCATTATGAATAACTTCATCAATAGCACTAACTGCCTCTTGAGTGGCAACAACCTTTTCCTGACTTGCGCCTGACATTTTCATGTCTGTGGTCGTATTTTGCATTAATGCTGCAGCAACGGCAGTTAAAGCGATAAGAAAAACCAACGAAACGATTAATACAACACCTTGCTGTTTTTTTATATTTAGCTTGGTGTCCAGCAGCAACTTTATGGCCATGAGTCGATCCTCGCATTGTAAAGAGTTATGGTTGAGCTAAATAACAAGCGTCGATAATTATCACCATTACCATCACCATCAATAAAGTCGACACTTAAGTCACCTAATTGATAACTATTTAAATTTTCATAATTATTATCTGGTAATATATTACGTGCTAAAACAAATATTTTAACGGCAAGTATTCGCACATCATTTTCGTTATCCCAATAACTTTCTGTCATATTATCCGCTGAAATAAAAGCATTAACTACACCATTATTGGTTGTATCAACACCATACATAAAGCGAATATATTCAATCCCTTCAACGACCATATCAAGGTTCATGACCGCAGTTTTATTTTGTAATCGCCCTTGCACCAATACCGGCACTTTGTTTGCACCTTGGCTGTCTTCACGAACATAATAAATATGTTGTTGATACTCCCATATTTGCCCGAAGCTTAAACTGGGAACGGCTTCATCACCTGCAAATATTCCGCCCGTATTGGGATTAGAAATAATATAGTAATCGTCGCTCGAAATATCTGCTAATGCTGTAGGCGAAGAAACAGCCCGTTTTATTTGCAAGACATCAGAGTCGAGCTTTGCATTAGTAATACAGCCCATTAAACTGGCGTTAGTGACGGTATCTCCCCAAAGTGTTCTAAAGTGACCAATAGCAGCAGGAAAACTCGCATTGTTTACTCCTTCTCCAATACAATCACCAGAAACGCTTGTTGGTAAAGGTGAGCTTACTAAACCACTAACATCTAGTGTTCCTGTTAAGTCTCCCCAAAATCCTTGTCTTAATAAGTCATCACTTAACAGGCTAATGGCGTATCGACCATTTTCTTGCAGTTCACCATAACTTGTTGTTTCAACGGTTGTGGTTTTCATGCCAACAAAAACACTTAAAACGCCAAGTAGTAACATTAAGCCAACTGCGAGCGAAATAAATATTTCTATTAAACTGAACCCTCGTTGAGATTTAATCATCTTGTTTATTTTATTCCTGCTGGTCAAATTAATTCGATTACCGGTTAAAATTTATCAGTACTTAATACACAAAAGCTTCTATGGCGACTTGTCGCCTTTTATTACCGCTTGTGCCACATGAGTTGGCCAATGTGGCTGCTGCAGAGCTATTATTATCTGCATCGTAACCATCAGCAGTTGTTACTCGACCTTGCCAACTAATCACTACGGTAACTTCATTATTATCATGAGCAATACAACCTGTTGCACCAACCAAACCGCCCGCACTTTTAGCTCCAGAGATCACATCAGCCCCCATTAACTTAGCTTCCCATTCATATAAGTCATTAGTTACCATTTGCGTACTTGAGCATAAAGACGCAGTAGAATTGCAACGTACGGCTGGTACAGTATTTAAGGCCACACCGTAAACTCCTTCATAACTTTCTAAAATGATAATATCAGAATCATTACTGCGCATACGTTCAATAATATCTTGTGCTAATGCTGATGCAACAGAGCGTTGCATTGCGTCAAAGCTACCTTTTTTAGCCGAAGCTTGCATCGCGACAGCGCCAAAAATCCCAGTCACTAAAATAACTAAGGCAACTAACACTTCGATAAGTGTCATCCCTTTTTGTAACTTGAGATCTCGCCCTTTAGGAGAGCGGTTCCCCAGATAAATATTATCCATAAATGTCCTTAACAAACTTAGAGCAAAAAAGATGTCTTCCAACGATAGTCATTACTTTAAAACTCAAGGTAAAGTGAGCAATAATAAAAGCACAAACTAATAAGTGTTTCGCTGAAATTCTGGCAGTAATTAAGCGGAAATTGATGATAAAAAGTGGTTTAAAGACGAGCAGAAATGAAACTAAGCATTGAGCGAAGAAGAAAAAGAAGAAACTATATGTGTTAAAAATCACTAACGTGAACCGCATTAACCCATACCTTAAAAATCCATTAATGAATAGCCATTCAATAGGCACAGATGCTATCCATAATAATAAAGATAAGTCATTAATAAATGCTGTGACATGAACCCGATAATCTCATTAATCAACAATGATAAACAGAGTAAATGACTTAACTTGATCTTTTAAGACTAGCGCAATTCTATAGGTACCGCAAATACGGTATTTTCTTCACGGCCAGGATATTCGATAACCTCTTGACCACCAAAGTCTTTTAAAGCATCAATAACTTGTTGGATTAGTATTGCTGGTGCGGATGCGCCTGCAGTGACACCAATTTTATTAACATTTTCTAGCCACTGTGATTCAATATCAGCAAAGGTATCAATTAAATAGGAAGGTGTACCTAGCTTTTCAGCAAGTTCACGTAAACGATTAGAGTTAGAACTATTTTTAGCCCCTACGACCAAAAGTAAGTCAACTTGTCCTGAAATAGTACGCACCGCATCTTGACGGTTTTGCGTTGCATAACAAATGTCATCTTTGCGAGGACCGTTAATGAGTGGAAACTTAGTTCTTAAGGCATCGATAACTTCAGAAGTATCATCAATAGATAAAGTTGTTTGGCTACAATAATACAATTGAGCAGGATTTTTCACTTTAAGTGATGCCACATCAGAGACCGATTCAACTAAATAAATACCGCCCTGCTCACTTTCGTATTGACCCATAGTCCCTTCAACCTCAGGGTGTCCCGCATGGCCAATAAGAATACATTCTATATTTTTACGACTCGTACGTGATACTTCCATATGCACTTTAGTGACTAACGGGCAAGTAGCGTCAAATACTTTTAAACCACGGTCTTTAGCTTCTTTACGTACCTTTTTCGACACACCATGAGCACTAAAAATAACAGTGTTATCGTCAGGTACTTCATTAAGTTCATCTACAAATATTGCACCGCGGCCTTTTAAACCGTCAACAACAAATTTGTTATGTACGACTTCATGACGAACGTAAATAGGTGCTCCAAATAAATCTAAGGCTCGGTCAACAATGCTAATTGCTCGGTCAACGCCCGCGCAAAAACCACGAGGGTTAGCTAAAATAATTTCCATAATTTTTCCTGTAACGCTTTCACAAGCCCTAAGTTTAATCTTTATAAGATTTCAACAACATCGATAACAAAAGTTACCGCTTGTCCTGCTAATGGGTGGTTAAAATCAATCGTTACTGATGTGCCTGTCACTTCTTTAACCATTCCCGGTAACTCTATATCGCCAGGTTGAGTAAAGGTAATAATACTGCCGACTTCTGCAGGTACGTCGCCACCAAATTTATCAGCATCAACATAATGGAAGTTATCAGGGTTTGGCTCGCCAAAAGCATCTTTCGCTGATAGGGTAAATTCTTTCGAATCTCCAGCTGCCATCCCTAATAATTGCGCTTCAAAGGCGGGTGAAATACTTTCATCACCCATAATAATTTTAGCAGGTTTTTTATTCACTTTAGTACTATCGGCTGCGGAACCATCAGATAACTTCATCGTAATATGGGCGATAACTTGCGCAGTTGTGGTAACTAACTTTGTCATTTTATTTCTCGTATTCTTTAAGTTTTATTTAGCTTTGTTCAGTTTCGGCTTTCTTTTCCGAGTCACCATTTTTAAATGAGTCAAAAATCATCAATGCTGCGCCGATGAAAATAGCAGAATCTGCAATATTAAAAACTGGCCAGTGTTTACCAGCAATATGGAAGTCCAGCATGTCGATAACATAGCCAAATAACGCTCGGTCAATTAAGTTACCTACAGCGCCACTTAACATGAAGGCTAAAGCTATACTTAACAGTGCATTGCTTTTCGGCGTTTTTGCCAGCCACACTAAAAATATAACACTTGCAACGGCCGCAATTATGGTGAAGAACCAACGCTGCCAACCGTCTTGATCGGCAAGAAAGCTAAACGCAGCTCCTGGATTTTGTACATATCTCAAATCAAAAAAAGGCAAAATATTCATCGATTCATTTAAATCGAAAGAGCTAACCACTAAGTATTTACTGATTTGATCAATAATCAAAAATACAACAGTGATCCACAACCATTTAAAGCCGGTTTCTGTAAAAAGTTTATTCATGTTTATATTTCTGCTTTTTCTAATTATTTAATAATGAGCTAACTTGAATATTGTTGAATGTCAGGTCTAAGCCATGCCAACAAAACTAATCAATGAAATATTGGCTTATTCAAAGCTAGTTCATTCGAGAGCAAAGAGAAAGCACGGAGCCTAGTTCACTAGGTGAGTACTTTCGATGCAACTCTTGGATGAAATAGCAAAGAATACGCAAATATTTAGGCGAATTGGCGAGTCTCGCCTTCACCTTCAACGTTTGTTATACAGCGTCCACAAAGTTCAGGATGCTTTTCATCTTGACCAATATCTTCAGTAACATGCCAACAACGCTCACACTTAGTACCATCAGCAGATGAAACCGCTAACCATAACCCTTCAACCTCAGTGGCTAATGCATCTTCAGGAGCGCTTTCAACAACTTCTACTGTTGCACTAGAAGTAATCAAAACAAAACGCAGTTCTTCACCTAATTGCTGTAATTTCCCAGCGAGTTCCGCGGTGGTATAAAGCGTAACGGCGGCTTCAAGTGCTTTACCGACTTGTTTTTCTTTACGTGCATTTTCTAGCGCTTTATTTACTTCGGTACGTACGAGTAAAATGTCATTCCAGTAATCATTGTTTAATGCACTGTTTGTTTGTGTTTTTGGTAAACCGTCAAACCATACACCAGTAAAAACAAATTCTTCGCGTGTCTCACCAGATGGAGTAGGAAGAGCCTGCCAAATTTCTTGTGCGGTAAACGATAAAATAGGCGCCATCCAACGTGTCATTGCTTCAGCAATTAAGTACATTGCTGTTTGACAAGAGCGACGAGCGGTACTGTCGTCTTTCGCTGTATATTGGCGGTCTTTAATTATATCTAAATAAAACCCACCCAATTCTGTAGTACAGAAGTTCATCAGTTTATGAACAACCGTGCTGAATTCATATTCTTCGTAAGCGTTAACGATATCTTTTTGTAATTCAGCCGCTTTATCAACAGCCCAACGATCAAGTGCGACCATGTCATCGAAAGCAACAGAATCAGCTTTTGGATCAAAACCATTAAGGTTTGATAATAAAAAGCGTGACGTATTACGAATACGGCGATAAGCATCAGCTTGGCGTTTGAATATTTCATCAGAAACGGTGATTTCTTGTGTATAGTTAACCGAAGCTACCCATAAACGTAAAATATCAGCACCTAATTTGTTGGTGATTTCTTTTGGAGTGATAACATTGCCTAATGACTTAGACATTTTGTGACCATTCGTATCAACGGTAAAACCATGTGTTAGCACTTGTTTATATGGCGCTTTACCATTCATCGCTACCGATGAAATCATTGACGACATAAACCAACCACGATGTTGATCTGAACCTTCAAGATATAAATCTGCAACACCATCAAATTCTTCACGGGCATTTACTACAGAGTAATGCGTCGTACCAGAATCAAACCACACATCTAAAGTATCAGGTACTTTAATGTATTCTTTCGCGTCATCACCAATAAGTTCGGCAGCGTCTAAATCGAACCATGCTTGTATGCCGTTTTCTTCAACACGTTTAGCAACCGTTTCAATGAGCTCAATACTACGAGGGTGTAAAGCACCAGTATCTTGATGAATAAATAATGCCATTGGCACGCCCCATGTACGTTGACGTGAGATACACCAGTCTGGACGACCTTCAACCATCAATTCAATACGGCGTTGACCCCAATCAGGGATCCATTGTGTTTTATCAATTTCGCTCAATGAATCTTGACGTAACCCTTTTTTGTCCATGCTGATAAACCATTGTGGTGTAGCACGGAAAATTAATGGTGTTTTGTGACGCCAACAATGTGGATAAGAATGTTCTATCGCATGATGATGTATTAACGTGCCATGTTCTTTCAATGTTTCAACGACATTGGCATTGGCTTTAAAAACATGCTGACCTGCAAACAATGGCGTATCTTCTAAATAAACACCATTGGCACCGACAGGGTTTGCAACTTCAAGGTTGTATATTTTACCAACCACGAAATCTTCAACACCATGGCCTGGAGCCGTATGAACACAACCCGTACCAGAGTCCGTAGTAACGTGCTCACCTAAAATCATTGGCACGGTAAAATCATAAAATGGATGTTTAAGTTGTACTAAGTCTAATTCAGCGCCTTTACAAAAACCTAACGCGTGGTATTTATCAATACCAAAACGGTCCATACAGCCGGTCACTAAATCTGATGCAATAATTAAACGTTGCTTGCCCTGCTCGGTTTCACATTGCACTAAGCTATATTCAACTTCAGCATGCACAGAAACAGCACGGTTAGCAGGTAATGTCCAAGGTGTCGTTGTCCAGATAACAACTGAAACTTCACCTTCGCCTTCGTGATTTTCAGGGTGATCAAATTTATCGGCAACATCTTGGTCAACAACGGTAAATTTAACATCGATTGCTGGAGATTGTTTGTCTTTGTATTCTACTTCAGCTTCTGCCAAAGAAGATCCACAATCTGTACACCAATGCACTGGTTTGAAGCCCTGATGTAAATGACCATTTTCAGCAATTTTACCCAAAGAACGGATAATATTAGCTTCAGTGTCAAAATCCATGGTGAGGTATGGTTTTTCCCAATCAGCGAAAATACCTAAACGTTTAAAGTCTTCACGTTGTCCAATAACTTGCTTCGCTGCATATTCACGACATTTCTCGCGAAAAACACTAGCAGAAACTTTATGACCGGGTTTACCTATTTTTTTCTCAACCATTAATTCAATCGGTAAGCCATGACAATCCCAACCTGGAACAAACGGTGCGTTAAAGTCAGATAAGGTTTTTGATTTAACAATAATATCTTTAAGAATTTTATTAACAGAGTGACCTAAATGAATATCACCATTTGCATACGGAGGGCCGTCGTGCAATATAAATGATTTTTTACCTTTTTTAGCTGCACGAATTTGGCCGTATAAATCTTTTTCAGCCCATTCTTTTAGCATGTTTGGTTCACGGTTTGCCATGTTACCTTTCATAGCGAAAGAAGTAGCAGGCAAATTTAGGGTTTGTTTATATTCACTCATTTAAATCATTATCCGTTGTTATATTCGCTAACTATTGGTTAGCCTCTGATAAGTTAATAATAAAACCAACACTGGAATTTATTAGCTTTATTATTAACTCACGTATTTGTCTATTTACAAGCTTTGAACGAAGCTTTTTGCCTGTTCGCTATCTTGTGTTATTTGCTTTTTTAATTCATCAATTGATGAAAATTTGATTTCATTTCTTAGTTTTTTCAACATAACTACTTCAATGGTTTGTCCGTAAAGGTCAGCATTAAAGTTAAAAATATGCACTTCAAGCTGTTGTCTTACACCTGCAACAGTTGGTCTTGAACCTATGTTAGCCACACCATAAAAACTGTTATCTATCGTATTTACTTTGACAACATAAACACCTGAAATGGGTGATACACGTCTTTTAAGTAAAACATTTGCTGTTGGAAAACCTAACTGTCGACCGCGTTTATCACCATGAAAAACCCGACCAATAATCGAATAGGCTCGCCCTAACATTTTTTCTACATCACTCAATTTATCGTGTACTAAGGCATCACGTATCTGAGTACTACTAATACGACAGTCTTCAAGTTTGAAACTTGCGGTATCAGAAACAGAGAAATTAAACTTTTCACCAGCTTGTTTCAGTAAAGTAAAGTCACCGGAACGATTCTTTCCGAAACGAAAGTCATCACCAATAATTAAATGTTTAATACCTAACTGCTTTACTAATAACGTTTCAATAAATTCTTGCGCATTTTTATTGGCAAACTCCCGGTGGAAATTAACACAAATTAATCGTTGAACGCCCAGTTCTTTCAGTAAAAAATATTTATCTCTTAAACGCGTTAATCTTGCCGGAGCCGTTTCTGGTGAAAATAACTCTTGTGGTTGAGGCTCAAAAATCATCACTGTAGGCGTACAGTTTAATGCTTTAGCTTTTTCAATTAAGGCTTTAATCACCCTTGCATGCCCTAAATGGACACCATCGAAATTACCTATGGTCAATACACAGCCATGATCTTCAGCTTGAATATTGTGGATACCGCGTATTAACTGCATTTAATTAAAAAACCTAAATTTGACCAACATTGCTTTACAAGTGCGTCATTAAAGAATAAAAACCGCCGAATTATATCTCACTCAGGCTTAAGAATCAGCACTTGAACGCAATTTCGTTACTTTTTTTTTCGTGAACCTACACTTTAAAATCTTTCACCCTGATTCCTAAAGCAGCAATAGAAATAAAGTAACTAAGCATGCCAAGCATAATACAAATTAGTAACTGCTGAATTTGCATAGCTGTAGTCATTGCCAGCCAAACATCAAATGCTGGTGATAGCCCATATACCACAAGTGCCATAACGCCTGCAGAAATTATCAAACGCGTAAAAAACCACCACGTTGCTTTTGACAAAACAAAAATATTCTTGCTTTTCAACCCATGGTAAAGCATTAACGCATTTAACGTGGCCGACATTGCCGTAGCAAGAGCTAAACCAACATAACCAAAAAATGGTGCGAGCATAAGATTAAAGACCATATTTGCTACCATAGCCTTGATACCAATTTTTACTGGCGTTTTGGTATCTTGCCTAGCGTAATAGGCTGGCGCTAATATCTTGATAAACATAAAGCTTATTAAACCTGACAGATAAGCAAATAAAGCATAAGAAACCTGTAACACGGTATCTTGCGAAAATTCTCCACGCATAAATAAAATCATAATAATAGGCTGAGCAAGCACCATTAAACCAGCAAGTGCAGGCCAACCGAATAAAGAAACAATTTTTAATCCCCAAGTAATCGTATCGCTGAACTCTTCGTTATTTTTCTTGGTATGAAGCTTTGCCAA
>Ga0209291_1001226_pt1 | contig 23330 bp, 16 predicted proteins | sample GOMGulsemesocosm_FD_184633 | JGI IMG/M metagenome (GOLD analysis project Ga0209291, IMG submission 184633) | Methane-oxidizing microbial communities from mesocosms in the Gulf of Mexico - GOM9B Gulf of Mexico (SPAdes) (version 2) | ecosystem: Environmental > Aquatic > Marine > Cold seeps...
CGAAGGTTTTGAGTTAATAGCCAACTCTATTTCGGATTTAAAAAATCGAGAAAAAAATACCGAAAAGGCTTATTTTGGAGCTGTAGGTTTTGTTGTTGTATTATATATTTTAATTGCAATTGTAACAGTTGGCTCTTTACCTTTTGATAAAATAGCAAGTGCTAAAGATTATGTTTTAGCTGAAGCTGCTGCACCAACCTTAGGTCAAATTGGATTTACTATTATTACAGTTACTGCATTGATTTCTACTTTTTCCGCCATTAACGCTACTATTTTAGGAAGTGGAAGGGTAAACTATGATATTGCAGAGGATCAAGAATTACCACGTTATTTTTGTCATGTTTTTTGGGGTAAACCTATTGGTTATGTAATCACAGCGTTATTATCTATTATTTTGGTTAATTTGTTTAATTTAGAAAGTATATCTACAGCAGGAAGTGCTGGCTTTTTATTAATTTTTTGCTTAGTTAATTATATTGGCTTTAAAAAGCATACAATATTACAATCTAATAAAACTGTCCATTTATTAGCAAGTATTTTGTGTTTATTGGCTTTTTGTACACTTATAGTCCAACAATCTCAAACTAATGTCACAGGTGTTGTTGTTGCTTTAGGTCTTATTTTATTGTGCTTTATAATGGAATGGCTTTATAAAAGCTTAAGCTTTAAAAAGTAGTTGATTAATCCCTAAAAACAGGCTTCTCAAATAATAACCATTTAAAACGTAATCCAATTTCGTTAAACGTAAAACCTGCTGCAGTTGCAGATGCAATATTGCTTCGTGTACCAAAAAGGTTAGCCATACATCGCTCTGAAAATTTATAACCTAATTTAGCCTGTATCCTATAGGTGCTTTGCTGTTCGTCATCTTCAATGTATTGTAAACCTGTTGCAGCTGTAAGCTCGTAGTACCATTCTTTAGGTTTAGCTATGTTTTCATCCTTAATCAGGTTTGCAAAAACCTCTACTGCATTAAATGTTTCTGGAGAGAAATATATTGTAGGTACTTGGTTTTTAAACGTAATGTATTGGTAGTTTAAACCTGCTTTAAGTGATGGTTTAGGTAAGATGTTATAGTATAAAGAAGTAAACAATAAATTTCTGGCATTACTATCACTTTGACTTGTATAAAAATATTGTGTAAACCAACCTAAGTTAAAATTAGTGTTTAAGCTGTAATTAGCATAAAAGTTATTTTGTACAATCTCGCGATCTAATAACTCTGCATTAAAGCTTTGTAATTCACGCTTATAACCAATAGTTAAATCTTGTAATTTAAAAGGTTTTATATTAAAAGAGACATCAGTTAATAGTTGTGTGTAGTCATTTGTTGTTGCTTTTGCAGAGGTTAATCCTGCTGTGCCTTTAAAGGTTACGTTTGGTAATAATTGGTAAGATAATCCTGCACTAAAATCGTGAGAGGTTGCTTCGTTATTTGTCACAGCGTTGCTTGTGCTTCGGTAATTATAGCTTCCTAAGATTTTAAATTTTATAGACAATGGAAACTCTAGATTGTTGTTAAGTGCAAATGCTTCATTATCTCCATTATCAAAGGTGTACGATGCTTTACCTTCGTAAAAAGGGGTAAACGTTGTGTTAAGGTTTTTTATAAAGTTAGTGGCATCTTTTTGGTTGTCGTAAAACTTCAACGTGTTTTCGGCAGAGGTATAAGCTGCTTCATATTTACCTAACGCTTTTAAAGCATTTGCGTTTCCTAAGTTACCATCAAAAGATGTGCTGTCGTTTACCAAAATCTGGTCGTAATCTTTAACACTCTTTTTAAAATCGCTTTTATAAATGTTAAGTGTTGCACGTAAAGCTAATACCCAATTGTCGTTAGGTTTGGTCTCGATTAATTTCGCGATAAGCGTGTCTGCAGTTTTATATTTTTTATTCCAAATTAAAGCTTGTGCATAACGCTCTGTGGTTTGTTGTGTAAGTGTCGCATCTGTTGTATCTTCTAAACTATCGTATGCTTGTTGACTTAATTGTAGTGCGTCTTTCTCTTTTCCGTTTAAGTGAGAAACTAACGCTAAACCATTTAATGCTGTGATTTTGTTTTCAGGGTTTTTAGCTAAAATATCATAAGTGGCTTTAGCTTCATCTAACTTATTTGCAATTAAATATAAGTTTGCTAAGTTTAATAAGGTGTCTTTGTCGTTGTCAAAAAGCGTTAGGTTTTGTTTTAATAGGGATTCGGCTTCATCATACTGTTGCGCTTGTTGCTTTTGGTAAGCATAGCCTAAATACATGTATTTTTTAGAGGTTAATGCGTTTGGGTTGCCTGGTAAAACCTCTAATGCTTTGTTTACATAAGTTAGTGCAGCTTCATATTCTTTTAAATTAGATAGTGTGTTTGCATAACTTAATAAAGCAGGAAAACTTTTAGGATCTTCGTCTATTAAACCTTTAAAATAGGTTTTGGCTTTAGGGAAGTTGTTATTCCATAATAAAGACTCACCATAATTTAGTTTCACCTCAAAATCGTTTGGGTAATCTGCTAATAGATTTGTAAATAGTGTGTTGGCTTGCTCTGGTTTTCCGTTTAATCCAATTGCACGACCATAACATAGTCTAGCAGTTTTATTGTCTGGATGGTCTTTTAGTATGTTTTGAAAAAACGTTTCCGCTTTAGCGTACTTACCAGTTTCTAAATAGGTAAAGCCTTCTTGCATGTCTTGAGCATAGCTAAAAACAGCAGTCAATAATAGGGTAAGTAGGGTTATAAATTTGAGTTTCATGTTTAGGTTTTAATTCACTTGCAAGTTAGTCAATCATTTTCATTCATTCATCTACACCAATGCTCCACTCATCGAAATTCAACAGTCCTTCAGAGGTTTGCGTTGCATCTTTGTATCAGAAAATCAGATAATAACAATTTAAATATAACAATTATGGCACTAACAATTACACAACAGGACAACACAATTATTTTAAATGGAAGCTTAAATACTGCTACTATTAATAATTTTAAAATACATTTTGGTTGTATAGTAAATACATTGAAAAGTGTAACATTAAATATTGATAAGGTTACAGATATTGATGAATGTGCTTTGCAAACTTTAAAAACAATGTATGTAAACGGAGTTGTAAATCAACAGATGTTTTTTGTTGAGGGTAAAAGGAGTGAAGAGATTTACGAAGCATTTGTATATCCACAAGTAGCCTAAACTGTACTAACCAATACACCATAATAAGATGCAAGCTTTATCTATATTAAAATCCAAAAAAATATCTCCAGAGCAATTATTTATGCTTAGCGTATTAGCAGTAAATGGAGGAAACTATTTGTATAATCTTATTTTAGGTCGTGTGTTAGGTCCAGCACAATTTGCAGATGCAGCTGTATTAATTACCTTTTTATTAGTGCTGTCTTTTGTAGCGATGACGTTTCAATTAGTCACTGCAAAATTCTCGGTGGTTTTTGAAAACGATACGTTTAAAAATTTTATCTCAAAAATTTACAAAAACGCAACCATTGTAGGATTAGGTTTAGGTGCTTTAATTATCGTGTTTGCAAATCAATTACAAGCTCTTTTTAATACATCATCCTCTAGCATGTTTATCATTTTTGGAATAGGTGTACCTCTTTATTTTTTAATGAGTGTTAACAGAGGTGTGTTTCAAGGTAAAAAAGAATTTAAATCTTTATCAATTACCTATCAAGCCGAAATGTTAAGCCGATTGATTATTACGTTAGCTTTAATCTTTTTATTTGATATCCAATCATCGGTTGTGATTGCTGTTGGGATTTTAATTTCTTTTGGATTTGGATTAGTGCCTTTTAAATTTAAAAACTTAAACTTTAAAAAAACAATTGCTATTGAAGCTAGCCAAGCTAAACAGGTTAAAAGCTTTTTTGTAATCACAGCGTTTTACGAGCTGACACAGATTATAATTAACAATAGTGACATCTTATTAGTAAAACATTACTTTGACGCTTACGACGCAGGATTGTACGCATCATTAGCCTTAATAGGTCGGATAGTATATTTTGTAGCTTGGATGTTTGTTATGTTATTATTACCAACAGTAGTACAACTTAAAAAAGAAGGACAAGCAACAGCACCAATTTTATTTAAATACGTTGGTTACATCGCAGTAATTGCAACTGCAATAGTTGTTGGTTGTGCTTTGTTTCCAGAAACTGCAATTACTATATTATTTGGAGATAGTTATTTAACAATGGCGCCTTTATTATGGAAGTATGCTTTAGCAACGGGTTTGTTTGCCATATCAAACATCTTTGCATACTACTATTTATCATTAGATAGATATATTCCTGTAGTAATATCTGGAGTCTTCGGAATGTTGCAAATGGGATTAGTTATCTTTTTTCATGATAGTTTAGAGCAAGTTGTACATATGCAAATAATTGCAATGGTATTGTTGTTGGTTATCCAAGTGATCTTCTTTGTATTTGAGTCTAAAATGAAAAAATAAAAAGTAAATTATTTTATTAGTCTATTATAAATGAAGAAGCTGTGGTTTTAAACCATAGCTTTTTCTGTATAAAGCATTTTGCTGTAGGTATGTGCAAGTGTTTATATTAGTACTAAATGGTAGCAGTCTATAAACAGTGTGTGTCTTTTGTTTTTTTCTTTTGAAAGTCAACATGTTAAATGGTAAAACGACACCTTTTTACCATTCGTCTACAGTAACCTGCAACCTATCTAAAGATGTCATAATTAGTGTCTTAAATAACGCAAATTTGTAGTGTAATTAAGAATCAACATATTAAAATATATAACAATGAAACTAGCAATCGTAACTGCATATCCACCAAGCAAAGTCACATTAAACGAGTATGCTTACCATTTAGTAAAGCACTTTAGACAAAAAGAAAGTGTAACTGAGATTGTTTTATTAACAGATAAAACAGAAGGCGCAAAAGACATTGCTTTTACAGAAGCTGGTTGTAAAATAACAGTTAAGGAGTGTTGGGCATTTAATAGCTACACAAACATAATAAATGTTACTAAAGCAATTAACAACACACAACCAGATGCAGTATTATTCAACTTACAATTCATGAAGTTTGGAGACAAAAAAATTGCAGCAGCTTTAGGATTAATGTTACCACTAGTTTGTAAACTTAAAAAGATTCCTAATATCGTGTTATTACATAATATATTAGAAGAAGTAGATTTAGGATCTGCAGGTTTTACAACTAGCAAAATCATGCAAAAAGTATATGGTTTTATAGGGACAAGCTTAACAAAGCTAATCTTGCAAGCAGATACAGTTGCAGTAACCATGCAAAAATATGTTGATATTTTAGAGAAAAAGTATAAAGTTAAAAATGTGACATTAATTCCGCACGGAACTTTTGAAATCTCTGAAGAAAAGCCAGAATACGATTTACCACAAGGACCTTTACAAGTGATGACCTTCGGAAAATTTGGAACTTACAAAAAAGTAGAAGGTATGATTGAAGCTGTTGAGAAAGTAAGAGCAACAACAGGTTTAGATCTAGAAGTTGTCATTGCAGGAACAGATAACCCAAATGTACCTGGTTATTTAGCAAAAGTACAAGAAGACTACAAGCATGTACCACAAGTACGTTTTACAGGTTATGTAGAAGAGCATGAAGTACCAACATTATTTAAAGAAAGTGCAGTAGTTGTATTTCCATATACGTCAACAACTGGAAGCTCTGGAGTTTTACACCAAGCAGGAAGTTATGGTAAAGCTGTAGTGATGCCAGATTTAGGTGACCTTGCATTATTGGTAAAAGATGAAGGTTATAAAGGTGAATTTTTTGAGCCTACATCTGTAGATAGTTTAGCAACAGCTATTGAAGCAATTGTAACAAATGAAGCACATAGAATAGCTTTAGGAAAAGCTAATTACAAAGCTGCAACAGCGTATCCAATGGAAAAAATTGCAGAGATGTATCTTAATAACTTTGATACTATTATTGCAACTAAATCACCAAAAAAAAACTTAAGAAAAAAGAATGAAAAAGCAGTGGTTTTAGAGCCTGCTTCAGCAGAATAAGACTATTAAATTACGATACCTTTTTTGTCCCAAACAAATAAAAATCTCATGTTGATATAGCACATACATTTCTATAAAATCTCAAATTAACCTACTTAATTTGAGATTTTTGTCTTTTTTAAAAATATTTAAATAGCTGTCTAATACTACTAGTTAGTAATATATTTAAACGACGCCTTTTTTACACCATTTTTATCAATAAACCCAAAATGCTTTTGGGTATTTCTACGCCAAGGTCTGCTACCAACTACTGCTTTTGGTACGTCGACAAAATCATATAATGTCCAAGACATAAATTGTAATTTATTAGCAGCAATAATCTCTTGTATTTTTTTATGATAATTAGCTTGATCCTCTACATTACTTCCTAAAGGTTTCCAGAAACCATTGTAAGATGACATACCAAATTCTTGTAATACTAATGGTTTATTTGGTATTTCTTTTTTCATGGTTTTTATAGCTTCATCTAATTCGCTTAAGCCTTCATAATAGTGAAACGACACAATATCTACCTTGTCTTTTAAAATTGGTGCACTTTGGGTGTTTGACCAACCAATAGTTACAGGATGTACCTTATCTATAGATTTTACCAAATCAATCATGTTATCTAGCCAAGCGATAACCATATCTTTTCCTCTTGAGTCAAAATCAAGGTTAGGTTCGTTTTTAATATCCCAAGCAACAAGAGCGTTGTGGTCTTTAAAAGTAGATACTATAGTTTCTGCGTGACGTTGGTTTAACGTCCAATTCATTATAGAATAATCTCCATAAAAATCAAATAGTGTGATTACTACTTTTAGTCCATTTTCTTCAGCAGCATCTAAAGTTTGTTTTAGTTTTTCTAATTTTTTAGGGTTAACATTTGCTTTTCCAAAGTCATCATATTGTACAAAAATCCTAACCGAATTTAAGCCAGCGTCTTTAATAATTTTAAAGTCGTTAGCAATTGTGTCTTTAGCAAAAGCGTCACCAAACATATTCCAAGGTGTAGCTTTTGGATAATAATTAATCCCTTTTATAATTAAACTATCGGTTTTAATTTTTGCTGTTTCTGGTAAATAAGGTTTACTACTTTCTTTTACCAAATGTCTAATGCGCCAAAAACCATCTTCTAGTAAAAACACCATTTTATAGGTTGAGGTTTCTGTTGTTTCAAGCACTAATTTTTCAGCTTTAAACACACGTTTGTATTCTACAACATCTCTATCTGTAACAACAGCCAACTGTCCATCTTCACTAAAAAATTCTAAAGTTGGGTTGTGACTTAGCGTTGTGGCTTCAATGGTTGTGTTTTCTGTTTTGTTTAATGCAATAAATGCGTATAAATTTTCTCTGGCACTATCTGTATAATAATCTTTTATGCCAGCAGTTTTGTTGGTTTTGTAAGCTATTTGTTTGACATACCAAGCATCTAAATAATCATTTTGCAAAGCATTTAGATTTTCGTTATCCATTGGTCGACCTTCATTTTGTAAAGGTTCCCAAATTAATTTTGGAGCATATTGTTCGACTTTTTGTATTTCGGTATGTAGCATTGAGCTTCTATCTGCTCCAGTATTTAAGTAGCTAAAAAGTCCACTAATACCAGATATTATCAAGGCTACAATCATAATATATGAGATTATTAATATGGTACGTAGTATGTTTTTGTTAAGACCTACCATAGTTTTTTGTTATTAAATGTTTTGTCTATTCCTGCAGTTTCAATATTAAAATTATAACTACCATTTTTATAAATAGCAGGTTTTAAGTTAAAAGTAACGTAGCCATTAAAGGCTGTTTTTGTAATGGTGTCAACAAGTAAATTGTCTTTATATATTAATAGTTTAACGTGTAGACCATCAGGAATCATTTGCTTCATAAAACTTTGTAAAGGACCCACTAAAATTTCACGATTTTTATTAGCAAAAGCAACCTCAAAATCTTCAATAACACTTTGGTAGTTTAATGTAATCGTATCGCTTTCTGCCATACCATCAACATAGGCTTTAATACTCCAATTGTCTTTAAAATCAGGATGAATAATTTTTGCATATGCAATTCCTTCAATAGTCGTACCAGTAGTTTTTAAAATATTTCCACTACCATTGGTAATAAAAAAGGTGACAAACGTCCCATCGCTAACCACATTGTTCTGCTTGTCTTTTATTACAGACGTATTAAATGTGGTTACCTGATTTCCGTCTGCGTAATTGTGTGGTCGTTTTGCCATAATTTTAAAGTCTGTAGGGATGGCAGCCCAAACATTTATTGTAAACTCTTTGGAGTTAACTCCTAAACTTTCTGAAGACACTAACATGCGTCCACTTTCTTTTTTAGAATAGATGTTCTTATAAGAAATTAAGTTTTTTGTAAAAATGGCGTCCTTTTCTTCTGAATTTAAAAACTGAAATTTAGCATCGACTTTAGTGTTTGTTGGCACAGGATTGTCTAAAGAATCCGTAGGAATAACAACCAACATAGTGTAATCTGTTCCTCCTGCTTCAATACTTGGAGGTCCAATATAGGTTTCCATGGTCGCGACTTCTGCTTTTGGGTTTATGTTGAATTTACCTGCAGCAGATTTATTTTTGTCTAATACTATCCAGTTTACAACGCCAATTTTTTTGGTCATATTATACGGTATTACATATTGTAAGGTATCGTTTTTGGCTTTAGCCGAAACTAAAGTAGAACCGTAACTGTTAGAACAATACAATAATGGTTTTTCGCCTTCTGAAGCTGTAAATTCTAAAACAACAGGATATCCAACATTATAGTCTGTTTGTGTTGTTAATAATTGGATTGGATTAGTCATGTCACTGGATTGTATCACAGCAAATGATGATAATAAAACCAAACCTATAACAAATGTGTATGTGCGTTTAAAATGCATTAATTTGGACTTCCTATGTAGGTGTTAATTTCTATTTTAATATAACTAAAATCAGGATGGTCAATTTTTTGTAATTGTGCATCGCTATGATTTTCAATTCTGTTAGGCACGACTTTGTCTGCAATAGCATCATTTGGTAAACCGTTAACAAAAATGTTTTTCATATCACTATTTATGATTTTTACTTTACCATCCTTTAAAATTTGATATTCAAAATCTTGTTTGCGTTGTTGTCTCACACCTTCTTTTACAAATAAATGATCCACCCAAACCATGTTTTTATTAGCGTCGTAATAGGTGATTAATAACTGCGGAATGGTAATTTCTTGTATACCACTATTAAATAAGTTTCCGTTTATAATACTGTCCTTAATAGTAATAGCACTTAATACCACGTTTTTATATAAATCTGAACCTGAAACATTTCCTGCTGCTTGCAAATTAAATTTGGTTGGTTGTTCCTCAAATTCAACAGGAGTAAATTCGTCTGGATTAAACGTATCTGGAATAGAATCTTGTGTTTTAGACCAAGCAATACCTTCAAAATTAATCCTAAAACTACTCGATTCTTTAGGCATTAATTTATGCTTAACGTGGTATTTTGCATTGTACGTTGCTAGTTGTTTATTATTATCGTTATAAAGTGTTCCTTTTAAAATAACATCTGCTGGGACATTATCTATGTTTTGAACCTCTCCAATTATAGCATAGCTACCATCGTAATGTACCAATTTAGCCGAAACCACTTCTAAAACAGGCTGTTTAAGGACGTCTTCATGATGTGTAGCTTCTGTTGTAATACGTCGTCGTCCTTGATTATAATACTTGGTTGCATTAGCAGAATAGAGTTGGTCTGGAGGTAAATCGTTATTTAAGTCGTCTGGTTGTAAATACCATTTTCCTTTGCGTTTAGATAATGATTTATAATCAATTTTTTCAATTTTCTCCAAAGGTGTAATCCATTGCGTAGTTACTTTTGCCGACACTGTACTGTCGTTAAATTTGGTGATTTCGGTTTCAATAGCATCCATTTTTGCGTAGCTGCTTAGTAAACCATCCGTTACCGATATCTCTAGCATGTATTGCGCAATAGGAATATTATTATTTGGATCTATTAAGCTATGCGCTTTTTCAAATTCTTTAAAATCTAAAGCATCATAATAGGCAATAATGGCGTTTTCTGGACTGCGTTGCGAGTCGTTTTTTAGGTAAAATAAATAGATGCCATAAAAAACAACAATAGCCAAAATTATAGACCAAATATGTGTAATTCGCAGTACGTTTCTATTAAACTTTTTATAGGTAGTTGGAAACTTTAAAAATTCTGGAATAGGTTTAAATCGGGTTTTTAACATGTTTACCCAAAGCATTTGTATGTTTAATATAAAGGCAATTAAAACGGTTAAAAAAGGCATAATTCCCCAATGTATTTTCAACCATTTAGCAACGTCTTCTTTAGGTAAAATAGCAGAAACTGGTGGAATGTTTAATCGTTCCCAAACCATGATTCCGTTTTCCAGTTGTCGTAGTCGTTGCCAACCACAGAAATAGAGAATTGGGTCGTAAAATTTATCGTTAGAAAAAATGTATTTAAGGTTGTATTTTTCTGGAGTGGTTAAAAATTGCTGTAGCGATCCAATACCTGCAACACCTTTGAATTTCGAGTTTTCTAAACGTTCAATTGGTCGTGTGGTTAATTCTGGTAATCGTCTTGCAGAATGGTAGTTTCCATCAACAGTCATGGCATTGGTTTGTGCACTTAACCAAGCCATTTGGTCACCAAAACCAAGTGTTAAAAATCGCCATTTATCATGATCGTCTTGATTTAAGAAATTCACAATTGGCAACATCTTTATTTTTTGGGGTTGCGATGGTCTAAAATAGTTTAAACTCATAGTAAACACGACCATAAACACCATTAATCCAGCAAGTATTCCACCAATTATTCTGTGATAAACAGCACCAAATTTAGACTGGATGAGTTCTTTTAAATCACCTTCAACAAAACGATAGGCAAATTCTCCCATTAACGGAATAGATAATATGGAAGCCCAAAGGGTAAACCTATCTAAGGTTAAAATGTTAAAAGCAGTTTCGCCTAACATTTTTAAAGGTACAGGAGTAGTGCCTCCAGTTCCTAAAATGGTACAAATTGTAACCGATAAACCAAAAAACAAGTAACGTTTGCTGTAATATCTGTAAAATATATAAGGTAATAATACTAGTAAAATTCCCCAAGGAATTAAAAAGAAAACTAAACCAGATGATGTAATTTCAAGAAAATTATCACGTGAGCCATGCGGAATTGGTACTTGAGTAATTGGGTTGGCTTTAGAGTTTAACCAATACGGGAAAATACAACCAACAATTAAGACTAAAGATAGCATCCCAAAACTTACAATACGCTTAAAAAGCTTGAAAAAACTATTTAAAAATAGTTTGAAGGTAACCTCTTTCATGGTGTTGACTTGCTCACGCGAAACATCCATTATTACCATACCTATTAAAGGAAAGATAAAAAATACCATTCCAAAAATTGGAGTTACGTGATGTGAGGTTACTGTTACTGCAATTAAAGACAACGAGGTTGCTAAATACCATTTTTTACCGGTTTTTAACCATAAATAAATTTCTGGTAAAGCATGCATTAAAACCGAAACTCCAACAATACTAGGTAACTGTCCAAAAATATGTAGCGTTTCTACAAACGAGGAGCTAAACACAGCCAAAACACAAGCATAACCAGCAACCGTCTTGTTAGCAGTCATCATTAAAGAAAAACGATAGGTACCAGTTACAAATAAAACAATTGCAATAAGTGCAACACTAAACATCCCAAATTTTAAACCACCAATCATGGATAGTAGTCCAATGGATTGGTGTACTAAAGGTGGATAGCTTTGTACGGTAAAACCAGTATACCACTCGTAGTTCCAAGGTTCAAACCAACTATTGGCATAATGGTCTGCAAAAAACAAATGTATTAACGCGTCGTAAGTAGTTTCCAAAGTAAAAAATATGGCACTACCATGAAATGCTAAAGCTAAAAGAATAGCTGAGATTAAGTATTTATTTGAGGTTTCCTTCATTCTAAAGCCTGAGCTGTAATAATATGGTAAAGATAAATAAATTATGTAGGGCTTCCATTTTTAATTATCTACAGCAAACTACCATTCGTCGACACATAGCTATTAGTTAAACTAAATTTCAAATATAGCAGTGTCTTCTCGTGTAGATTTGTACCATCAACAACAAACAAATACCCTTATTATGAAAGTTTTAGCAATAGATGATCAACAATTAGTATTACTGCCTTTACAAAAAAGATTAGTAGAGTTAGGTTACGAAGTACAAATAGAAACTGATGGAAAGAAAGGAATGGAAGCATTCAACACTTTTAACCCAGATTTAGTTATTGTAGATATAAATATGCCATTTGTATCTGGATTAGATGTTGTAAAACATATTAGAATTACTAAAAATTCTGAAACGCCTATCATGGTTTTATCTGGAGATACAAAAGACGAAACAATTACAGAAGGTTTTGATTTAGGAATTAATGATTACATGAAAAAGCCATTAAGCTTAAATGAGATTAGTGCACGTGTAAAACGATTAATTGGGACTCCTGAAGGGCAAAATACGGTTACCAATAGTAATGTAATGATTCAAGAGCGTTGTGTTGGTGTTGTCATCCCTTGTTATAACGAAGAAGAACGTTTGTTAAGTGAAGAATTTATTACTTATATAGATAAAAATTCTGGTTACCATTTATGTTTTGTAAATGATGGAAGTAAGGATAAAACATTAGAAGTTTTAAAACAATTACAAAAAGGGAGAGAAAATTTTATTACAGTGTATGACTGTGAGAAAAATGGAGGTAAAGCTGAAGCTGTACGATTAGGAATGTTACATATGGCTAAAAAAGAAGATTTAGATTACATCGGATTTTTAGATGCAGATTTATCTACAGACTTAGCAGATTTTGATGATTTAGTTAAAACCATTGAAACAACAGATTTTAAAATTGTAAGTGGATCACGTATCTCTAGAATGGGAGCAGATATTACAAAGGAGTCTGCAAGAAAAATAATTAGCTTAACGATAAACTTTATTATAAGAAAGATTTTAAAAATGGATTTTAAAGACACGCAATGTGGAGCTAAAATCTTCCAAAAAGATGTAATTAATATAGCCTTTGGTGAAAAATTTGTTACGCAATGGATTTTTGATGTAGAAATTTTTAAAAGAATGAGTATCCATTTTGGATTAAAAGAAGCAAAAGCAATGCTTTGTGAGCAACCCTTAAAAAGATGGATTCATGCAGATGGTAGTAAATTATCAATGAAGGATTCTGTAAAAATAGTAGCGCAGTTAGGGCAAATTGCATGGGTTTACAGAAATAAAAAAAAATACGCAACAAGTAAAAAACATGTTACTAATAATGTAAACGTAGCCTAATCACTTAATTCCCCAAATCATGAAAATAGGTATAATAATTAATTTTCATAATAATGAAAAAGACATCGATCCCAATGTATTTATTAAACAATTTGTAAAAACATCACATTTACAATTTTGCTTAGTAAACAATGCTAGCAAGGATAATACCTTCGAGCTATTAAATGAGATTAAAAATAAGTGTTGTAATGTATCTGTCGTTAATGTAAAAAAATTTAAATCGGATATTTCTGCTATTAGGGCAGGAGCTAGATATATGTCAAGTCAGTTTGACTTAAATCATTTAGGTTATGTGTCTATTAATTTATTAAATATTAGCCATCATGGATTAAAAGGTTTGATTGAAGCCATTAGCGAAAATCAACAACAATTATTAAAATTTAATATCCAAGAATTAAATAATCGAAAAATAAAATTAAGCTTGTTTCAAAGCTTGTTTTCTATTGTGGATTATCTAAAAAAAATTAAGGTTGAAAACCAATTTATTAAAATTCAATATTTATGCACCTTTTAAAAGTATAATTATGAAAATATATCCAATTAAATTCAATCCAATATTAAAAGAAAAAATTTGGGGAGGAAACAAACTAGGGACTTTACTAGGTAAGAATACGACTAAAGATAATGTCGGTGAAAGTTGGGAAATTTCTGATGTAAACGGAAATGTTTCTGAAGTTAGTAATGGAGCTTATAAAGGTTCTAGTTTAAAGCGATTAATTGCAACATATCAAGCAGATTTATTAGGTGCAAATAACTTCGCGAATTTTGGATTTGATTTTCCGTTGTTAATTAAATTTTTAGATGCTAAAACAGATTTGTCTGTGCAGGTACATCCAGATAATAAAATGGCTAAAAAGCATCATAATAGCTTTGGTAAGACAGAGATGTGGTATATAATGGATAGTGATGAAAATGCAGATATTGTATTAGGATTAAAAGATAAATCAATAAATCCAGAAGTTTTAAACCATATTAATGCAGATAATGTAGATGCTGTTTTTAACAGAGAGCAAGTTAAAAAAGGAGATAGCTTTTTTATACCAGCAGGAAAAATACATGCTATTGGAGCAGGTGTTTTAGCTGCCGAGATACAGCAAACCTCAGATATAACCTATCGTGTATATGATTGGGATAGAGTAGATGATAATGGTGATAAAAGAGAACTGCACACAAAGTTAGCAGAACAAGCGACCAAACAATTTGATACTAACGGTAAAGCAAACTATAGCATACAACCTAATACTAGGACTAATTTGGTTAATTGCGAATATTTTACAACTAATATCTTGGACATTACTAATCTTCAAGCAAAATCATATGATAACTTGGATTCTTTTGTGATATTTATGTGTGTAGAAGGTAAGGTAGCTATTACCATAGGTGCTGAACATGAAACTTTAAAAATGGGTGAGACAATACTAATTCCAGCAAAAACAAATGCGGTTGTCTTTAATTCAACTAATGCTAAATTATTAGAGATATATATTGATGATACGGTTGCTAAAAATATACAACAGGCATCTTAATTGTACTTTTTATAGCTAAACACAAAGCAATGATTATATTTGTGCGCATCAAATAATATTAAACATGAGCGTTTTACAAATGTTAAAAGAAAGAAGTAACTCAACTTGCGAGTTGTGTGCTTCTAGTGTAGATACAAGACAATATAATATTCCACCATCATTAAACGAAACTGTTGATACTAGTTTAATGGTATGTGCTAACTGTTATGATCAAATCGAAAAAAACACAGAAATGGATGCAAACCATTGGAGGTGTTTAAACGATAGTATGTGGTCAGAGCACGTGGCTGTTCAGATTATGGCTTGGAGAATGTTACAAAGATTAAGAGGCGAAGGTTGGCCAAAAGATTTGCTAGACATGATGTACTTGGATGATGATAATTTAGCAATTGCTAGATTAACAGATGAGCATAAAGACGAAGCAGATAAAATTATCCATAGAGATTGTAATGGTGTTATTTTAGAAACTGGAGATAATGTTGTTTTAGTTAAAGATCTTAAAATTAAAGGCTCTAGTCAAGTGGCTAAACAAGGGACTGCAGTTAGAAATATTAGATTAGATCGTGAAAACGCTAACTATATTGAAGGTAAAGTAGGACCAACACTTACTGTTATTATTACAGAGTACGTTAAGAAATTATAATTTTAATGACAATATATAAAAAGGCTTCAATTTATAATTGAAGCCTTTTTAGTTACAATGCTTTTTGTTGCTGTTTGTAAAAGGCATCTGCTTGAAGTTGTATTAGAGCGCGTGCTTTTTTACGTTTGTATTGATACAGTTCATCTTCCTCTGATAGATCCGAGTAAATTTTATCATTTATTTTAAAGTCAGCTTTTGCAGATAGTTTTCTTTCTTGTACACGTTGCTCAACAACCGTTTTTATAGCTGTTTCTTGGTCTTCTAGTTTAAAATCATATTCTCCCTTGGGTGACAATAGTTTGGCTATTATAGGAGAGGTCTCAATAGCTAAAAATAATAGAAATATAAAAAATGATGGTAACCAAGGTAATGTGTTTAAGGCGTTAAGCCTAGCCATTAATCCATCAAAACCATCAATTATTGGTTGTGTGTTGCTGACTTGTAATTGGTAATCCAAGTTTAGTTGACTTAACTCTCCTTCAATGGTTGAAATTTTTGCTTTATTATCTGTTTTTAATTGCTGTAATTCTGCGAAAGCAGTATCATGTTTGTCGCGTTTTTCTTTATAGACTGGTCCCTTGCCAAGTTTGTTAGTGCCAGAGGTGCCTTCTGCTTCTGAGATATAGGTATTGTAAAGCGTGTTGACTTCAGCTTCTTTTGTGGTTATTTCATTTTGAAGAGTGGCTATGTTTTGTTTTAATTCAATTTCTTTAGGTGAAAATTGTAATGCAATGTCTTCTTGGTTTTGAAGTGTCATGGCATTTTTTTCTGTTAATAAAACTTGATTGATTTCTTTTTCAAAAATCTTAAGCTCTAAAGGTTTTGAGATGACTATAGCTATAATTAAAGCTAAAATTAATCTAGGCGTTGCTTGCAGTAATTGGTTTAAAAAATCGCCTCTTTTTTTAATGGTTGATACAATAAAGCGGTCTAAATTAAAAATTAAAAGGCCCCAAACTAATCCAAATCCAATAGAGATATAGGTGTTGTCAAAAACAGTGTAAAGTGCATAACTAGAAGCTATAAAAGCCATTACTGCTGTAAAAAATACGGTTGCGCCTATTCCTGCATATTTGTTTTGTTCGCCAATGGAAGCGGTTTTTAGAATATCTGTATCTGCTCCAGAACAGATAATAAAAAATTGTTTTAACATGATGTGATTGATTTTGATTGATGATACTTAGATAAGCTCAGGACTGATTATCTATTAGAACGCTAAATGTTTGATTTTGTTACAGTTTAAGCCAAAAAAAAGCTTCAAATTAATGAAGCTATTTTTATCTAAAAACATATGTTACTCGTTTACAACTTTACCATTAACCGTTTTAATTGGTTTTTCTGACAGATGTACAGTGGATACACCGTTATTTGTATGTGATGATATGTTTAATTCTGAATTATTTTTAACTAAATCTAAAGCCTTATCAGAGGTAATGGCTTCTCCATTATAATAAAATGAAGCGTCTTTTTTTGCCATACTAATAATGTGATCTGTAGTTTTCATTGGAGGTGGTGGAGGTGGAAGTGTTAAGTCATCATCCTTCCAAGTTTTTTTAAATTTAATAAAAACTTTACCGTCTTTATAAACTTTAGTTATTTTTTGACCAGGAATTACTTTGCTACCATCTGTTGGAATATTAGATAATTTATTCCCTTTTTTGTCGACTTCAATTCCTGATTTGTTATAATACTTAGTTTTGTTTTTTGTTGTTACAAAAAAATGAGCCTCATCATTAATGTTTATAAATCCTGTTTCAGTATCTGAATTTAAAGGAGTTGGTGGTGGAGGAGGGTTTTTATAAACTTTACCTTTAATGATTTTATTTTCTTTATCGTATTTTTTTATAACTCGTTCTTGTTTTTCTCTCTCCTCTGGTGTTGCATTTGGATTTACAGGTGGAGGTGGAGGAGGTGGTGGAATACTAGACGCGTCTCCTTTTTTAACTTTAGGTGATTCTGAGTAGTTCTCATCATTTTTGTCTACAACCTTAATAACAACAGGCTTAAATTTGTTGGATTTAGTTTTAATATCAAATAGTTGAATAATATCACCTTTTTTTGTTTTTAAAATATATTGTCTAGCTTCATTATTTGGCATGTTACCTTCGTTAAATAATGTTTTAATTCCAGGGATTTTTAACTTAAAGTTAGTTATATCTTCTTGGTTAGTTGTGCTTAAAATTAACTCTGCTATTCCTTTTTTTGATAAGTTAAGTGTACAACCATCACATGCTATTCCGTTAACTATTAGTCTTGTGTTTTGATTAAGGTAATTGATTTTTAATTGTCCGATTTTGTCTAAATCATCTTCAATTTGTTTTGTTAAGTTGTTTTGCCTAGTATTCACCTCTTTTTCATCTTGAAAAAGCATAGCTGGAGTTAATTCTTTTTCAACTTCTTTCGTGCTACTAAAACTATAAAGTAATAGCGCTAATAATGGTAATAGCAATACGCTACGTATCCATTTTGTTCTTTTTGGTGTTTGTGTTTTCATAAGTGTAAAACGTTTTTTGATTGATGAATAATTGATTGCATTTGCTAATGCTAATTCTTGTTGATTAGACGAGAATTGTAATAAAATTGTTTGATAAGTTTTAGTGTCAATACCTTGGTTTATAACATCTTGATCGGCTAAAAACTCATGATTAAGTTTGACTTCTTTTTTAAGCCAATACAATAATGGATTAAACCAAAATACGACTTGAAGTAACTCTATAATTATGATGTCTAAACTGTGTTTTTGTTTGGCGTGCGTTTGCTCATGTAATAAGACTTCCGGTGGGATTTGATTGTTTTCAAACTTGGTTTTATTTAAAAAGATGAAATTGAAAAACGTATGCGGAATTTCAATTTGCTCCATTAATACATTAACAAAATGACTGCTTTTAACTTTAGTGTGTTTTTTAATTTTTGAAACTATTTTAAACAGATTAACACAAAATCTAGTAAAGAATAAACCTACTCCTAAAGCATAAATACTCCATAAAATGATGGATAAGTAGTTGGTTTCTTCTACTATTTTAAAATTTGTGTCTAATGGTATTGTTGGTGATGTATCAAAAATTAATGATGAGTTATCAAAATTAGGTTGTACATATTTTACAAATGTTATAAAAGGTATGATAGCTGCTATTGCTACAGCAACCAATAGATAAACTCTTTTAAATTTATGTACACTTAATGGTTCTAAAGCTATTTTGTAAAACAATAGCAAAGCTAAAAGGCAACCACTGGATTTTAATAGTAATTGTTCCATAATTATTTGTTTTTAATTTCGTTGTCAATTATTGCTCTTAACTCCTCTAATTCATTTTTACTTAAATCGGTTTCTTTTGTGAAAAACGAGGCAAATTGTGAGCTGCTATTGTTAAAAAAGTTTTTAATCAAGCCATTAACATGCTTAGAAAAGTAATCTTTTTTCTTAACCATTGGTTGGTATTGTCTTGAGTTTCCAAACTTGGTGTATGTCACAAAACCTTTATCCGTCATACGTTTTAATAAGGTCGCAACGGTTGTGTTAGCAGGTTTTGGCTCTGGATAGGCTTCTAATAAATCTTTCATGAAAGCTTTTTCTAGTTTCCATAAATGATTCATTAATTCTTCTTCCGTTTTTGATAATTGCATGTCTACAAGTTTAGATTAACTTCTACAAATGTAGAATAAAAATTTGATTCTACAAATGTAGAGTTGTTTTTTTGTGTTTTTATTTATAAAAGAAAGTACAGTTTGTGTTTCATTTTGAGTAAGTTAGGGTTGAATGATCTTGCATATGTTGTCACTTACACTAGGTCATCCTGAACTAGTTTCAGGATCTCACCCCAAACGGAAATAACTATGTTATCACAAAAAAGGCACGCCTAAATAAAGACTTTTTATTAAGCTGTTTTTTATAATAAGTATAGATTAGTCATTACTTTCTAGAGCGTAAACTTTCAATAACAACTGTAGATAGGATTAGCATTCCACCAAAAAAAGTATTCCAAGTAGGAATTTCGTTTAAAAAGAAAAAGGCAATTATAATACCGAATATTGGTTGCGTACTACCAATAATACTGGCTGTACTGACTTTAAAATGGTTTAAACTTTGAATAAATAAGGTGTGGCCAATTGCTGTAGTTACTAATGCTAGAATGATTACAAACGGAAACTGTGTGCTTATATTAGAAGTGTCGTATAAAAATAAGGCAGGTATTAAAATGATGCTTATTATTAATAATTGAAAAAACATTAGACTGCTACCATGATAGGAGGTTACGTATTGTTTAAGTATTAAAATACGCATAGCATAACAGAAGGCAGAAAATAGTCCAAACAAAATGCCTTTTACGGAGTCATTTTGAAAGTCTAATTCTGGAGAGAGGATGTAAATCCCTAAAAGTACCATAGCGCCTAATAAAAGGTGCATATAGTCAAATTTTGTTTTAGAAAATAAGGGTTCTAAAAAAGCTGTCATTATAGGAAATGTAAATAAAGCTAGCATACCAATTGCAACACTTGACAGTTGCAGCGCTATAAAGTAAGTAATCCAATGCGAAGCCATAAATAAGGCGCTTAACACAAATGCACCTAAGTCTCTTTTAGAGTTTATTTTTAGGGTAATGTTTTTGTATTTACAATAGCCTAATAGTAGAAACAAAGCTAAAAAACTACGCCACCAAATGGTTACAGGAGCAGGCATGCTTATATAGCGACCTAAACTACCTGATGTACTAATTAGTAGTGTGGCAAAGGTTAGTGCTAATACGTGCTTTAAATGTTGGTCTTTCACTTTGATTGGTTGTGTAAGCGGTAGTAATGGCATCCTTTATTTTGCTGCCATATATGGCAAAATAAAGATATAATGGATGACGCGACCACCTTTTGCCACTTTTAAAGCAAAAGGTGGTGACACCCTAATTTTACTTATGCATTTCTGTAAAGTACTTATAGAAATACGGAATGGTTTCTATTCCTTTTAAGTAATTCCATACTCCAAAATGTTCGTTTGGACTGTGTATGGCGTCGCTATCTAAACCAAAGCCCATTAAAATAGTTTTGCTTTTTAGTTCTTGCTCAAATAAAGCTACAATTGGAATACTTCCTCCACTACGTTGTGGTATTGGTGTTTTTCCAAAGGTTTCTTGGTAAGCTTTACTTGCTGCTTGATAACCTACACTATCTATTGGTGTTACGTAACCTTGTCCACCATGATGTGGTGTTACTTTTACTTTAACGCCTTTTGGTGCAATGCTTTCAAAATGGTTTTTGAATAAGTCTGTGATGTTTTCCCAATCTTGGTTTGGGACTAAACGCATCGATATTTTTGCAAATGCTTGACTTGCTATTACTGTTTTTGCGCCTTCGCCAGTATAACCACCCCAAATACCGTTAACGTCTAAGGTTGGTCTTATGCTGTTACGCTCGTTGGTTGTATAGCCTTCTTCTCCGTAAACAGCATCAATGTCTAAAGCTGCTTTGTATTTGTCTAATGAGAATGGCGCTTTTGCCATTTGTGCACGCTCGTCTAAAGATAATTCTTCTACGTTGTCATAAAATCCAGGAATGGTAATATGGTTATTGTCATCATGTAATGATGCAATCATTTTAGTTAATACATTAATTGGATTGGCAACTGCACCACCATATAATCCTGAGTGTAAATCGCGATTTGGTCCTGTAACTTCTACCTCAACATAACTTAAACCACGTAATCCTGTTGTAATGGATGGTGTGTCTTGTGCGATCATACCAGTATCACTAATTAAAATGACATCGTTAGATAATTTGTCTTGGTTTTGTTTTACAAACTTACCAAGATTAACACTTCCAACTTCCTCTTCTCCTTCTATCATAAACTTGACGTTACAAGGTAAAGCGTTGTTTTTTGTCATAAACTCCAGTGCTTTGACGTGAATGTACATTTGTCCTTTGTCGTCACAAGCACCACGTGCAAAAATAGCGCCTTCTGGATGTAAATCTGTTGTTTTGATAACAGGATCGAATGGTGGCGAAGTCCATAAATTTAATGGATCAGGTGGTTGTACATCGTAATGACCATAAACTAAAACGGTTGGTAAATCTTTATCAATTATTTTATGAGCATAAATAATTGGGTAGCCTTCTGTTTCGCAAATTTCTACAACATCACAACCAGCCTCTTTTAAGCTTTTTGCAACAGCATCGGCTGTGTTTATAGTGTCCTGTTTATAGGCAGAGTCTGCACTAATAGAGGGAATTTTAAGTAGTTCTATTAATTCGTCAAGAAAACGTTGTTTATTTTCTTGGACGTAAGATTTTATGTTTTTCATTGAAAAATATTATTGGATTTAGGTAAAAATACAAAAAGGATAATAATTTGTTTGAAGTTATTATGAATATTCAAACTATTGTTTATATTTGCAATCCGAAATTATCGGTATAAGTTGCAGGCGTGGTGGAATTGGTAGACACGCTAGACTTAGGATCTAGTGCCGCGAGGTGTGAGAGTTCGAGTCTCTCCGCCTGTACAGAGTAAAAAAGCTTCTCAATATTTGAGAAGCTTTTTTTGTTTTAATACGTCCCAAAATAGCGCTGTAAAAACCACAAGATATTCAAAGCCTATAATCCATAAATTTTCGGTGTTATCTGCATTGGCATATGCTAAATAGCTTATTATAATTATAAAACTCCAAATTAATGGATACTTGTAGTTTGTAAATATAGAAAGCAATAAAATGGAAGCAATGTACCAAGGGTGTACTGTTGTGCTTAGTAATAAGTATACTGTAAAAGCGATAAGCATACTTTTTATCAAGGTTATAAAATTTTGATTTTGTCTAGTTAATGCTATATACCAAATGGAGGTAAAAATTATTACAGGTAATATTTTACCAATTATTGCTATTTGATTGTAGCCTGTTATTAGGTAACCAAACTCTCGAGCGATATAATATATACTTGCATTAAACTCAAAGTCTCCAAACCATAACCCTACGGTTTTAGAGTAGTTGTTTACAAATTCCATTGAGAAAAATGGTGTAAATAATACTAATGTAGAGACACCAATAATTATATAGAAGTAAATTAGTTTTTTGAAATCAATTTTGGTGTGATCTTCTTTAACTCTAAACCATTTTACAAATAATGGTAAAAATAAAAGAGGGACTAATTTTGTTGAAATAGATAGCGCAAAAATTACCGCAGACCATTGCCATTTGTTTTTATGTAATAAGTATAAACTTAAGATTAAGAAAAATAACATAACACCTTCAAAGTGTAAATTTCCTGTTAACTCTATTATTATAAAAGGATTTAAGATGTACCAAAATATTTTATTTGGAGATAGACTTAATCTTTGTAAAAGTTTAGCTCCAAAATAAAGGGTTCCGATATCTGCTGCTATTATTATAAGTCTTAAACCTATTACAGACCCTAATATGTTTGATGAAGATATTAGATTTGCTATAGTAAATAGTAGTTGATTTATGGGAGGATAGTTGGAGTAGTGGCTGGCGTTAAGTGCTTGCATGCCTACTACTAGTTGTTGAGCTTGACTTATTGGATACTCTCCTAATGCTATAAAACTTGCAGGTGTATGTAGGTAAGGATTAAAACCTTGTAATATCATGCGTCCATCCCAAATAAAACGGTAAAAATCTTGTGATAAATTAGGGATTGCTATTAAAAAGATTAATCTGCTAATGATTGCTATTGCAATTAAAAGCTTAAAATTGTTTTTATTGTTGTTTACTATTTTGATGAATAATCCAAATAATACAATATATATGGATATTAAATTGGTGTGATCTGTTCTGGCTAAATCATAAGCAAATACACCATACAAACAAAAGCTAGCTAGTATTAG